>JAABUX010000140.1_pt1 | contig 125821 bp, 114 predicted proteins | sample 5561851 | NCBI WGS metagenome assembly JAABUX01 (sample SAMN10711883, study PRJNA513361) | rock metagenome | isolation source: Antarctica rocks | place: Antarctica: Victoria Land, Richard Nunatak red sandstone | collected 2016-01-03
CCGGAACGCGGCATGGTACACTGCTTCATGCTCACTTGAAGGCTTTCCTCGCTTCATTAGCTTCACGGTTCTCCTCTCAATTTATTCGTTGATGGGCTTTTCGATCTTGACATAGAAAGTCTTTCTCTTGTACTCTATTGACGAAATTCATTTGACACAAACAACACATATATGGTAGAGTATATGTATGGACAGAACGATACAGCTACACCTGCATACGACCCCCGAACAAGCCGACGCACTCACTGAGACGTTGGCACAGTTCACGCATGCCTATAACATGGTGTGTGAGTACGGATGGAACACGCAGGAAAAGAACGGGGTCAAGTTGCATCATGCCACGTACTACGATGCCAAAGCGTCCTGTCCTGGGCTGGTGTCTGACCTCTTGATACAGGCGCGTGTCAAGGCCACCGAAACGCTCAAAAGTGCCTTTACGTGGAAAGCTAAACACGAAGCAAAACACCGCAAAAAAGTTGAGAAAGCACGAAAGCTCGGCAAGCCTGAACCACGCTTCACACCTGTCAAGTGTCCTCGGAGTATGGCTTGTGGTCCTCGTTACAACGTGCATACCTACACTTTCAATTGGACAAAGAGCGTGGTCAGACTTTCTACGACGCATGGCAAGCAAACCATTCCCTTCACGGTGCCTGATTTTTGCCGTAAGTACCTCGGCAATCCCAACACCACTGCCGACCTGTTGTACAAAAATGGCAAGTGGTGGTTGCATGTGGTCATGTCCGTACCCGAACCTGTTGTGCCGCAAGATAGCACCGTCATTGGCATTGACTTGGGACTCAACCGCCCTGCTGTCACCTCGCACAAACACTTTCTTGGCAACACGCGATGGAAAGAGATTGACCGTCGCACGTTTCGCCTCAAGCGCAAACTGCAATCCAAAGGAACTAAATCCGCCAAACGCCACCTCAAGAAATTGAGTCAACGTCAAGCGCGTTTCCACAGGGATTGCGATCATGTCCTCAGTAAGCAGATTGTCGTCAGTACCCCGACTGGTGCAACCATTGTTCTTGAAAATCTCACCAACATCCGTGAGACTTCCAAGATTGGACGCGGCAAGAAAAACAAGAACGTTGAGAACAAACGCAAGTTGCATAGTTGGACATTTGCCCAATTGTACGGCTTCATTGCTTATAAAGGGCAAGAGCGCGGTATCGGCGTCGAGAAGATTGACCCACGCCACACGTCGCAAACGTGTTCTCGTTGTGGGCATCGCGCTCGTAACAACCGACGTTCGCAATCGCTGTTCCTTTGCCGTAAGTGTCACTATAGCCTCAATGCAGACTTGAACGCTTCTAAAAACATCAGAGACAAGCACATCGCTTCTCTTGCTAGCGTCGGTACATCCTTTGCTAGTGGGTCTTTGTCAACAGACCTATCGTCTCAACCTCTTGTAGGTTAGGGACAAGCCTGTCGCCCTTGAGGGGACAGGTAGTTGACAAAACGGCTACTTTCTGTCGATTGCTATACTCTTTCCTTACAACGAATAACCGAACAGAGTACGCACAAACATAATGCCACATGCTATTGCTCGCTATGCTTAGCGTATGGGAGGCCACAGCCATTCGTACCTGGCAGGATGTACCTTGAATAGATAGAGAATACGAATCAAAACAACCGTAAGTTGTGTGCGTACCAGACCCCAGCGTTGGTGACGACGTGCGGATGTTTCGACCTCGTGCGTGAGCAGTACAACTCTTCCAGTTTTACCCATACGTTCGCTATAATCGACATCCTCCATGAACGGCCATTCTCGATAGCCTCCTAGAGCCTGGAAAACACTACGGCTTGTGAAGATTGCTTGATCGCCAGTATAACTCTTTATGCGTAGCGACCGTTGTGTGATGTTTTTACAGATGCGCTGATAGATCGGACGTGCATCGTCGAAACGCATCCGAAACGCTCCCCCATCTACCTGTTCATTGTGCATCACGGCCAGCAACTCGTCAATACCAGCTTTAGTGGGCAAGGTGTCGGCATGCAGGAAGAGAAGGATATCTCCCTCTGTTGCTGCCACGCCAGCATTCAACTGTCCCCCACGTCCACACTCTGTTGAAATGACACGCGCATGTTTGCTTGCAAGCATAAACGTTTTATCGCTGCTCCTACCATCCACAACAAGAATTTCCGCGGTGGGCGCACATTCCTTTGTCTGTAACAGCGTTTGCTCGATGCACTTCTCTTCGTTCAATGTGGGTATGATAATCGAGAGGTGTAGCATAACCTGTCCTTTCAGCGGATATCGAGGTACATCTGTTGCAAGCGCGAGGGTGACATGCCAAATTTATAGAGCATGCGTAGATACCACATAAACAGCACGCTCCTGAGCAACCCAATCTTCTCATGTCTACGTGCAGATGTTGTTACATAGTGTGGCAGTAATACAACTTTTCCGATTTTGCGTAGGCGAGCCATAATCTCTAAGTCTTCCATCAAGAGTTGATCGGGATAGCCACCAACGGTTCTGAAACTCTCGGCACGAATAAAATATGCCTGATCGCCTGTAAATATGTTGCTAAGTTGTGAACGTAGATTTGTGGTGAAGGCAACAAGCTTGTAGAGCAGGTTATCACAATTAAAACAGAGTTTGAATGCACCGCCAACGACTTTTTGTGATGATAATGCGTGTTCAATAGCGGTGAAGGCATGCTCAGGGAACTGTGTATCGGCATGCAAAAAAAGTAGCACATCGCCCTGTGCTGCCTTTGCCCCCATATTCATCTGTGTTGCGCGACTCCGCGGCGCATGAATCACCTGACCATATTTTTCTGCGATACGCACGGTGGCATCCGTGCTACCACCATCGACAATCAGCAACTCGTGTTCGTGATGGATGCATTGTTGTGTGAGGAGGATAAGATACTGTTCTAGTACCGCCTCCTCATTCAACACTGGCATGATAATCGAGAAGCGCATCCCTACATTTTACCTTTCTTGTGTCTGCGTCCTTTTGGCTCTTCTTACGTCTCTACTCATAATACAGTATAATTTGGGGGAGAAGGAGACAAAACGTATGCCAATTTCAACTGAACAAGCCTGGAATCAGTTTCATATCCCTGTGCAGCATTTTATCCTCAACTATACGCATAATGAAGCCGTTACAGAGGATATTCTGCAAGATGTCTTTCTGAAAATGCATACCCATATTCAAACGCTCAACGATGAAAAGAAACTGCAATCGTGGCTCTATCAAATCACACGCAATACTATCTACGATTATTACCGCTCTCAGAAAAACACATTTACACTTCCTGAGACGTTCGATATGTCAGAAGAACCTACGCAAGAAGATGTTGCACAAAAATTGTTACCATGCCTGAAAGCAATGGTTGACCAACTTCCTTTGCCATATCGAGAAGCTATTCTTTTGACCGAATATGATGGACTCACACAAAGAGAGTTGGCGGAACGCCTGAACCTCTCCTTTTCAGGCGCGAAATCACGAGTACAACGGGCCAGGGAGAAACTCAAACAGATGCTGCTCGCATGCTGTCATTTTGTGCTTGACCGCCGAGGAGGGATTATTGCGTATCATCCTCGTAATGAATGTTGTCTGACTTGCTCTTGCGGTGCTGTGTGAGGCCGTATCAAACGAAGAGGTGAATCAGCATGAAGAAGAGAATACTTTTTATCTGCACACATAACTCGGCGCGTTCGCAAATGGCGGAAGGATTGCTACGTTCCCTTGCAGGAGATCGCTTTGAAGCCTTTAGTGCTGGTACTGAGGCTACACGCGTACAACCTTTAGCAATCAAGGCTATGAGTGAACTTGGCATTGACATCTCAGGGCAGCAGTCGAAAACGTTGAACGGCTATTTGAAAGAGCTATTTGATATGGTGATAGCCGTGTGTGACAACGCAGCCGAGGCATGTCCTGTCTTTCCAGGAGCAGTGGAGCGTCGTCATTGGTCATTTCAAGACCCATCACAAGCTACTGGCAATGAAGCAGAACGGCTTGCAGTGTATGGTCATATTCGTGACGAGATACGTACACAAATTGAGAACGAGTTGGTAGTCGAACGCGATGATGAGTAACTGTCCTTGTTATGCTTGCATCCTTTTGGTATCCATGTCGTCTACAGAGTGAATGTGCAAGAGGAAAATTTGAACGTTCACAAACAAAACTTCTTACAATCGAAAAAGGAGACAATTAATGACAACCAGACCAACAAGTGATGAGCAGTTACGAAATCTCGTTCAGGAGAGATACACGCGCAGTATTGCTATGACAACAAAACCCGAAGCCACAACACAACGTAGTTGTTGTGGTAGCGATTGTTGCACCACGACAACAGGCGACCCTATTACGAGCAACCTTTATAGTGATACAGAACTTAATAACCTTCCTATAGCGGCAGCACTTGCTTCACGCGGATGTGGTAATCCAACAGCTCTTGCAGAATTGCATGTTGGTGAAAAGGTGCTTGATCTCGGTAGCGGTGGAGGGATCGACGTGCTACTATCGGCCCAGCGTGTTGGTCCAACGGGCTTTGCCTATGGTCTCGATATGACCGACGCAATGCTTGAGGTCGCTGAGCGTAACCGCATCGAGGCAGGTGCCACCAATGTTGCGTTCCTCAAAGGTATTATCGAGGCGATTCCTTTACCAGACGAAAGTGTCGATGTAGTAATTTCCAATTGTGTCATCAACCTCTCTGCCGATAAAAGCCAGGTTTTGCGCGAGGCATATCGTGTCCTAAATCCAGGTGGACGTTTCGCAGTTTCCGATATCGTGATACAAGGCTCTCTTCCAGCAATCATTCAGCAAGATATGGAGGCATGGGCAGGTTGTATCGCAGGAGCGTTAGAGGAAGAGACATATCGCGGCTTGTTAACGCAAGCCGGATTTACTGGGATTGAAATCGAAGTGACGCGCCACTATGGATTACAAGAGGTGGCAGAGAGCGGAGCAAGTTCCGCTATCGTTGCCCTCTCACAATCTGAGCGTGACGAACTCGAAGGAACGTTTGTGAGCGGATTTATTCGGGCAAAACGACCAGTATAAACAGAAGCTAAAATAAAGAAAACCGAGCATGAAAAATGCTCGGTTTTCTTTATTTTAGCTTCTTATGTTGTATAAGGGAAGTTGTCTTGACAGGTACGATACTTTAGTGCTAAAGTAATTTTAAGAATAGGCTTAAAGAACGTATTTAAGGGAGTCAAGCCTTGTAGAAGCAAAGAGGTTGGTACAGATGGCGCATAGCATCGCGGTATCTTTATGGATACGTCTCGCACGCATTCGACGCAAGTACGAACGTGCAGCGGCGGAACAGTTGCGCCCTTGGGACCTCAGTCTCGCCCAATTTGATCTATTGAGCGCATTGGGAACTTCCGAAGGTATTACTCAGCTTGACCTGGCAAAGCAGTTGCTTGTGACACAGGGAAACATCACACAACTGCTTGATAAATTGGAGCAGCGCGGACTGTTGCTACGTCATCAGGAAGGTCGAACAAAATGTCTTATGTTGACTGAGCAGGGGCGACGATTGCTGGATACTGTGTTACCAGCCCACATGATCTGGAACGCCGAACAGTTCGCTAGCCTATCGGCTATGGAACAGAAACGATTACTTGCACTTTTGCGAAAGCTTGACCATGAAATGGAGTAGATGTATATTTTTTTACGATAAGGCTTTAGTCCTAAAGTATGGAAGAGAGAAAATAGTATGATTGAAGGACAGCCAGAACAAGAAAGTGCCTCCGAAAAAGAGACAGGACGATTGGAAGCTTTTAGCGATGGCGTATTCGCGGTTGCAATTACCTTACTGGTCTTTAATTTGAAAGTGCCAACTTTGGATGCAAAAGATATAACGCAACAATTCGCGAAAATATTTTCCCAAGACCAATGGATTGCGTATATCACGTTCTTCATTAGTTTCGCTACCGTTCTAATTATGTGGGTAAGCCATCATAGCATGTTCAAGTTGATTCATAAATCAAGCTCGCTGTTCATGTTTGCCAATGGCTTCTTACTGCTGCTCGTGACAATTGTGCCTTTTACCTCACAATTGCTCTCAGAAAATCTGATCAAATCAGCAGGAGCGGCGGGAGCCGCTTGTGCTGTCTATTCCGGCCTCTTTATGATTGCCAACATCGCATACAACTTATTGTGGTGGTCGGCGGCATATCGGCATCATTTGCTGAAATCGAATGTCTCTCAATCCCTTATCAAAGCAAGAACTCGTAGCTATTTACTTGGATTCCCCAGTTACCTGATTGCCATGCTGTTAGCCTTCTGGAACCCATTTGCGAGCATCGGTATATGTTCTGTTCTCTGGCTCTTCTGGGCCATGGCTAGTTATGAAAGAGGGCCAGCGTCGCGATCTCAGAAAGTAGCATCGGTAGGCTAAGTTTTTTTGCACATGCAGATTGAAATAATGAAAGGAGTTACAGGATGACTTGATATGCTGCTTCTTCCGTGACCCCGACGGACACTTGCTTGAGATTAGTCAAGCTGTACAGGGAGAAATCACGTGGGCATCCACTTGCGGATGCCCCACGTGATTTCTTCCTGTTTACCTGCTTGCCACCGGAAATGGAGCTTGCAGCACCATATTTGCAGCATATTCGCCGCTATGCATGGCCCCTTGTATACTGCTCGATTGTGTATACTCTCCTGCCAGATACAGCCCTTCAACCGAAGTATGATTATCGGGCAGCGTATCGAAGGTGCCAGCAGGTTGCGCGAACTGTGCAAAAGGAATACGATAGACCGCCAATAGCTGCCAGCTTGCGAGACGAGCATCGGGGAACCAGGCCGCCATCTCCTGCAAACTCCGCCGCGCAATCGCCTCATCGTCCTCAACCGGATTGCCTAGCACCGAGACCGATAGGAGATGCTTACGTGGTGGTGCATACGTGGGTGCAATATTCGTCAATAACACGGCATTATTCACGTATGCATCAGCGTTTGCGTTGAGTAAAATTTTGCGCTGCTTATACAGTTGCTCGTTGCCTGCGAAATAGAGGCACACCACACTGACACCTTTTGTTGGTAATGGCTTATGTACAAACTGTTCCGCGACCTTGCTTTCGGTAGCGATAACCACCTGTTCCGCCGCGATCTGCTCACCAGTGGTCAGTCGTACACCTGTGATTCTGTTATCGCTCACAAGCACCTCCCCTACACGTGCATGAAAACGTACCGAACCTTCTGGTAGGGCCGACGCGAGTTGCTCTGGAATGCTCTGAATGCCCTCGGCTGGAAGAATAATCTGGCCCTCCGCCAGCATCTTAAAGGTAAACTGGAACATGCGCGCACTTGTTTGCAGCGAACGGTCGAGAAAGATGCCACCATAAAATGGCCGTATGAACGAATCAATAAAACCTGCGTCGGAAAATCCCAGTCGGCGTAGGTACGCCTCCGTCGTCTCATCTTTACCGTCAGGTTGACCCTCGCCTGCAAAAATCTGGCGCGTCGAGAGCCGCCTCACTTGTGCGACCAGTCGTAGCGTGCGTACCTTGTCAAGCGGTGAGACAAACGGATTCAGCACGCTTGACAAGAGACGATTTGGTTCACGCAATGGATCAGCAATCTCGCGCTTCTTGCCATGCTTCACTAGAACTGCCCCTGGATCAAAGGTACGCTGCTTGAGCTTCTCAAAATCCAGGTGCCGCGCCGCCGCTGCATACGAGGTGAAAAGTACCTGGAAGCCGCGGTCTAGCCGATAACCATCCTCGTGAAAATCCGTGCGTACCCGCCCCCCCACCTGGTCAGTCGCCTCTAATACCAGGACGCGTTGCCCGCGTTCCGCTAATATCTTGGCGCATGTTAAACCAGCTAAGCCTGCACCTACAATAACAATCATTTTTTGACTCCTTACCATAGTGGGTTCATGACCAGACCCGTAATCAGCTTCGGATAAAAGTAGGTCGATTTCTGCGGCATACGGTCGTTCGCCTGTGCCACGTCACGTATCTGCCGCACGCGCGTCGCGTTCAACAGGATCGCCGCCTGTGCCTCTCCGCTCTGAACGGATTGCAAAGCCTGCTCTGGGTCTCGCGTATAGCGCACATGTGTTCCTGCCTCCATGTCTTCCGCCGTCAATTCCAGGATGTCTTCCATAACAAGCTGCTGGGCGACAGCAACATCCAGGCTATTCCATGCTTCTAAATGTCCGCTCTCTTGCATTCGCTGCTGTCCCTGGCCCTTGAGCGTCAATAATAGCGTTTGTTCTGCTGTTGAGAAAACAAGAGCTATCTGTTCTTGTCCAACCTCAACGAGTAACCGTGCAATCGCATCGCTGGGAAGCGTGGCTGGTAGCGTTTGTACCTCAAAATATGGCCCGAAAAGTTCTAGCATATTCTTATGCAGTACAGCCTGTGGTAGCCCGAATAGCATGCGATGTGTTGGCAATACCAGCATGCCAGGATTATCAACATCAACCAGTGCCATCAGGACGAAATTTGCCGCATCCTCTGCAGCCAACTCCTTGCGCTGCTCAAGTATCTCCTGTCGATAAGCGAGGGCCGTTTCATAACGATGGTGCCCATCGGCGATATAGAGCTGCCGCTCGTTGAAAAAGTCTTGTAACAGTGCAATCTGCTGTATGTCCCTGATAGGATGCAGCCGATGCTCCTCACCTGCTTCGTCGATAATCTGTATCTCAGCATGTTCTGCGTAGTCGGCTAACAAACGGCGAATACGCCCCTGTGGGTCATCATAAAGACTCATCACCGGGCTAAGATTCGTGGCACAGGCTCGTAACAATTGCAGGCGGTCATCCTTTGCTTTTGCCAGCGTATGTTCATGTGGCAATACCACGTTCGCACTCCACGCCTCCAGACGCACCCGCGCAATCAAGCTAGTACGTGTGTATTGTTGACCAGCATGGGTAAATGTCTGTTGATACACGTAGTAGCAAGGGGTCGTCTCCTCTGCTACAATATGGTGCAACCGCCATTCAGCGAATGTTGCCGCCGCCCGCGTATAGACCGTGTTCAACTTATTATCCTCATCCGTTGTTCGTCCAAGCTCGAGACGAATTACGTTGTAGGGACTACGCGCATAGTAGGTTGCCTGTGCCTCTTTTGAAATTACATCGTATGGTGGCGTCACCACTTGAGCTATGTCACCTACCTTCTCCGTCACATAGCGTATGCCGCGTAAAGGCCGAACCTCTGCCATAATAAATACTCCACTTCGTTTTAGAATTAAGAAAGAAAAATCTGTCTGAATGCAGATAATACCTTGCTTGCATCGTTCCTGCTGCTGCATATTGTATCATGCAAGCAAAAATCTGAGAATCTGAAAAATTTAGAAAATATGTTCTAAAAACACTTGACATCATTAGGTTGCTATGGTATCATTCACCGTGTAGTACAAATGTTCAAAACTAAATATGCTCTCCCACCCCCCTTTTTTCTCCTACACCATCCCCTATTCAGTGGTCGGGTTTTTCCCCGCTCTCCCCCACCCGACCACTGCGGCGGCAGGAAGTGAAGTCAGCCATTGCTCACCCCTCTCTTTTTCTAATTATTGCATACATGCATAAAATTACCCCTATTTTCCCTTTAGCAACGTTTATTTTTGTTCCTAAAAAAGACACAAGTCCTACTTTTGGTAGTATGTATTGACCCATATCGATAAAAGTGTGTACACTCCTACTGTGAATGTATCTATAGCTTAGCCATGTGGGGGGAGCCGAATGCAAACAGTATCGACAGATCAACTTGTAGGACAGACTATAGGGCACTACGTTGTAAAAAGCTTGTTGGGCCGTGGACGCCTGAGCGCAGTGTATCTTGCTCAACACCCTGCACAAAAACATACTGTCGCCTTGACGACGTTCATTATGCCTGACCACTTTACCTCTGACATGCGGACTCGCTTCACACAACGTTTTACCAGAGAAGCTGCTACTCTGACTTCGTTAAGCCATCGTAACCTCTTGCCCATTCACGAATATGGTGAGCAGTTTGATTATTCCTATCTCGTCACACCATACATGACCAACGGTTCACTTGCCGATGTGTTGCAGCAGCAAGGACGTTGTACACCGACCTACGTGCTAGAAGTTCTGGAGCAAGTTGCCGCAGGGTTAGACTATGCCTATCGTAAAGGCGTTGTTCACGGTACATTAAAGCCTGCAAATATCTTATTAGGAACCGATCAAAACCTCCTGGTTGCGGGTTTCGGACTTGTTCACATGCTCCAGATGCGCGGTATCGAGCAAAACGATCAGCCATACTCATATCTGTTAAGCATCGCCGATACGTTCCTCTATGCCTCTACCTATATCGCGCCAGAGGTGGTGCAGGGGCAGCCAATAGACTCACGTTCCGACATTTACGCCCTCGGTATCATGCTCTTCGAGTTGCTCAGTGGCAAGCCGCCCTTCACAGGAACATCGCCTCTGGATACAGCCATGCAGCATGTCCAGCATCCCTTGCCGTCTCTGCACAAACTTAGTCCCGATATTCCTATCGCGTTGGAACTGGTCATCAACCATGCTCTCGCACGCGACCCTGCCCAGCGTTTTCAGCGTGTTAGTGAACTCGTTGAAGCCTTCTCTCAGGTATGTAAAGGGAGCGTCAGTCGTCCTCTCTACTCTATCGGAAGTGATGATAGCATCACGACAAATGGAACGAAATCATCGCGAGACTTGCGACACGTACACGAAGAAGAAATTTCTATGGGTGGAACACAGTTTACCGCACCAGTTGTTACAGGCAAATTCGCGGCATTCCGCTCTTCTAATGAGAACGTTGCTGCATCACCAAACCAGATGATTTCTACAAGCAACACAGACTCGTGGCAAATTCTCCCACCCATCATCACAGGACATATCGCCGCTGTGCGACCATCGCAGCAATTACCAGCCGCAAAACCAACGGTGCAACCTCCTTCTGCACGACCAATTGCCTCGAGCCAGCAACAGGTTCCGACGCAACAAAATAGGACCTCTTCGTTAGCTCGCGATTTTGCGCCAGCGACTCAACAGCAGCAAAATGTCGTTCTCCCCGTACCATCTGTAAAGAGAGAGTTGTTCCTGAACGATGACGACGCAATGAAGACGCCTACATGGTGGATACAGGCTCCTTCGCCTCTTGCCGCTCAACCAGCGCAAGGAGCCTCCGAAGGTCCATTGCGCTTGCCTGATCCTGAACTACAAAAGTCGTTAGAGCAGAGCAACAAGATACCATCGTCTGATACTATTATGCGTATTCGTCCGGTCGCGAAGCGATCACGGGGTATGGGTCGCAGACGCGCAATTGCAACTATCGCCGCCGGTGGTGTAGTCGCCGCTGGTGCTCTTGTCGTAACTAAACTGAATTTGTTACACCTCGCACGTCAGCAAGCACCTACAATAGCTCAACAACACGGAGGCATGATTGCGCCCACTATGCCAAAGCAGACGAATAACGGGGGCAAGACAAATGGCGGTACCACAAACAAAGGTACGAGCGGCAATAAGACGAACGGTGGCAATGGCACCACTGGTCGTCAGGGCACTGTTCTCGGTAATACTAACCTCGCTGTCAATTCAGCTATAGCTATCGTCGATCCGGCGGATGGCAAGGCAAGTTTGCTCATTCACCTTCCAAATGGGAACTTCGTCGCTTACGAACGTGCTTGTACGCATGTAGGAGTCTCGGTCAACTATGACCCGGCAACGCATACGCTTGTATGTCCGGCGCATGGCTCAGTCTTCAATCCAGCAAAAAATGCAGCGGTCTTACAAGGACCCGCTATGCGCCCACTGAAACCTGTCGCGCTTCACGTTAATGCTGATGGCACGATCACTGCTGGTTAAATCCCTTGACGTTGCCAATGTGAAAAAGTTACAATCAAGGTGCTGAACAGTGTTTTTGTGGTGTAGCAGAAAGAAGCGGTATATGAACCCAACTCTGATAACGTACATCGGGTTTGGCGTAGCGGTACTCATTATCCTATGGGCGGTCATCGAGTTAACTAGACGCTATACTCGACAAAGAAGTGTCGCAATGAAAGTTCGTGATACATGGTTGACAGTGAAGCCGACTACAACTCATGTTACTGGCGAAACCTCTGTTGAACGTGATGATGCCTCAAAAGAAGACATCATCGACGCTGAGCTACATAGACGCTCTACGCAGAACGGACACTACTCCCCAACCCCAAAAAAACCATAATAGATGTAGAGGCGACCTTCGCAGCAGTTGTTCCGGCAAATTGTTAAAATGGCTTGCAAAGTACATTGGAAGCGTGACAGGGCTTGCCCCTGTCATGTAGTTCTTTGTTTTTTACTCTTTTTTCTCCTCGAAGATTCGTGTTACCTCCGCCATTACATCGTTGAGATCAATCTCAACCTGTGCCAGTTTGCCCTCTACTGATACCTCTTGCGATCTATCGCCAAGCGGCTCTGTTTGAACATCGCTTGCACTCTCTTGCTCCGCTTGTTGGCGAAATTCCTGCTCACAGATGGTGAGTGCCTCTACCGCTGAGAGGTTGCCATAGACAATGCGCGGTAGCAGGCTGTGATACATCGCCACTGTCTGCATCAACGCGCCAAACAGAAGCTGAAACTGTTCAAAGGGAATCGGATGCAACCCTAGCGGTACCGCCTCTTCTAATCGCACTTCACCATCATCGAGATCAATGCCGAACTTACCCACCGCGATACGGTAATTGACCGACATCAATGCTTCAAGACACTCTAAACGCCGTATCGTCGTCACCGTCCCGATGTGCGGCGCAATCAACATCAATTTTCGTGCTTCGTCGCGTTGCTGAAAACCAACGATCATACGCCATTGTCCATGATTGCCGTGAAAGGCCATTTCAACAACTTCGCGTTCATAATCTACGTGTGCCATCTTCAAACCCATCTGGGTAAGGTAACTTGTGATCTGTAGAATACCAAAGGGGTCAGCCATGCAAAACTCCTTCTTTGTGCGTCAGCAACAGATGATGGTTAAGAGGTGAGAAGTTGTAGAATACCGTCTATCTCTAGTATACCAGTATCACCTGGTTATAATAGATACTGACGTAGCGAAGTGCTTGGACGTTACAATTGGTATTGCTCTGTCGCGCGTTTGTATGCCTCTTGCTCCTTCCTGAAAGAGTCGGCGTTGGTGCCACGTGCCTCGGCAAGAAATTCTGCAAGCAATTGTAACGGCACCACCGCAAGCAACGGTGTCAATGCTTCAAGTATCCCTCCATGCGGTGTAAGTGCGACCTGTACCCAGTTATCACGCTTGAATAGTTCTGCTATCTCTGTCGTCGGAGTCTCTCCAAGCAGCAGTACATGCGTGCCTATCTCATTCAAAGCACGTAGAAAATCTGCTATTCTCGGTTGTGCTGGTCCATCGACACTGATGACAACGATCAGGTCATGTGCCTCGAATGCTACCAATGGCCCATGAATGGCCTGCTCTAGCTCTAAGCCCTCTATCGTGATATACGAAGCTTCCTTTGCCTTCAATGCTCCCTCAGTCGCGGTTGCAGCATTTGGACCAGCCCCTACGACGATTATGCGTCTCTGCTGGCCTACACTATCCTGAGCGATGCGACGTAGCACGTCTTCTTGTTGTAATACCTGTTCTATAAGAGTGGGTAACGCCAATAAATCCTGCTTGATCTTTTGTGCTATCTCCGCTTGCCCGCTCATTTCCGCAAGCCGTACCGCGATTTGTGCCAGGCGCGTCAGTGTGCCAGTATAGCTGATCGAATGCGTCGATGACACCTCTTGCTCCACCGTCTCTAGCACAATATCTGCACCTTGCATCTGCGAATTCTTGCCAGTGATGCCTACCGTAAAAACTTCTGCCTGTTGCGCGTATTGTAATGCTGCTATGCCGTGAAGCTTGCTACCCCGATGGCTGATAACGATAACCCCATCATCGGTCCATAAAGGACGCGGATAGGTTACGAACTCGTAAGAGCGTATCGCCCACGCATCTACTCCTATAAGACGTAGTAAATATTCGCCAACAAGTGCGGCATGATAGCTTGTACCAATACCAGCTAGCAGCACTCTGCCACACTGACTCAGACGTTGTGCCGCTTGCGTTGCCCCTTCCCAATCATTCAGCATCTCGCGTATTGCTTGTGGTTGCGTGTGAATTGATTGATAAAGGGCGGTTCTCTCTGAAATATGCTCAGTCATATAGGGTTCCCTCTCATTATGTGAACTAGCTCATTGCGCTGCTATGATGTAGAGACCATACTCTCTACAAAGTATACGATATACTCTGGTATAGTAACATCAGCCAAACAAGAGGTAAACGCATACATTTGTACGGCCAAAAGTTGTACATGAATATACATATGTTACTACAATAATAAGAGGGGCGTATATATATATGTCTGCATAATCTCTCTTATTATCAGGAGCATATCCCATGTCAGAACATATACATAATGCAACTCAACATAACCAGACCGAGCAACCTTTGGATACTCTCACCTTTGAAGAGCGCATCCAGCGTGGTGCCACCAACGCTATACATTGTATGGGCGTAACTGCACGAGATCGCGTCTTTATCATTACCGACTATGCACGCGAAAGCATTGCGCGACGGGTCGCAGCTAGCATCCTCGACATACATGCTGATGTGACCGTTCGTTTCCTTGAACACTATGGCGAGCGTCCGTTGACTGTCTTCTCCGACGAACTGCGGAACGACCTCATACAAGCACGTCCAACCGTTACATACTATATCGCAACGGCTCAACCAGGCGAAATTACCTTTCGTCTGCCTCTGCTGCCGTTTCTTGCCAACGAACTCAAAGTGCGGCATGGGCATATGATTGGTATCGACGAAGCTCTGATGGCCGATGGCATGTGTGCCGATTATGACGAGGTGTTTACCTTGACCAATCATATTTATGACCTTGTGAGTAATGCCCAGACCATCCATGTCACCTCCGAAAAAGGTAGCGACGTTACCGCAACATTTCATAAGGATTGGAAGTGGATTCCCTGTCACGGACGCTACCATGAGCAGGGCAAGTGGGGCAATCTCCCCGAAGGTGAGGTCTTTACCGCACCTGCTACCGTCGATGGTGTCCTCGTCTGTGACGTGTTGGGTGATTACTTCTCAGAGAAATATGGCGTATTGCAACGTCCACTTGTCATCACCATAAAAAATGGGTACGTGACAGAAGTCAGTAGCGAAGATAAAGCCCTCGCGCAAGAGGTTCGCGACTATCTCTTCTCGGTTCCCAACGGCAACCGCGCAGGCGAGTTCGCCATTGGTACGCTTACCAGCCTCAAAAAACTGGTTGGTAATCTGCTACAAGATGAGAAAATGCCTGGCTTACACGTTGCCTTTGGCAATTCCTATCCCCAGTTCACCGGAGCTGACTGGGATGCACAAATTCATGTGGATGTAATTCCATCTCGCTGTACCATCGAGGTCGATGGACGTGTTATCATGCGCGATGGTGAATTTGTGCTCTAAATAAACGTATATATAAAGGGCGAGAGCGTAGAGACAAACAGGTGACGACCAGCGTTACCTACTATATAGGCTGCTGCGTGCTACGCCCACCTTGTCTCTAGTAGGGGCGATCCTTGTGGTCGCCCGTTGGTTTCATAAATTAACCCGTTGGCCTCATAATCCAACCGTTGGTCTCATTCTCTAACCCGTTGGTTCCATAAACAGAAGAGAACTAGATAGCCCAATAGCATCGTATAATTAAGTACAGGGCACTTTGAAAGTCGCCTATGGGAGAGGTATCCCCTATAGGTTTCCTGAAAGCTTTGGCAATCTTTGATAACTAGTAAGGTGAACGTTGACACTATCGCATATTCTCAACAACAATAAAAGCAGTTCCTACGTGCATCGATGACGATAACTATGTCCAGGTACTGCACTGGCTCTCGCTTCAAGAGAGCTATAGGGGAGCTTCAAGATGGCTACGAACAGGGGACAACATCTCATAGGTACCGTACTTGGGTCTTGCGTGCTAGAACGGCTTATCGGCTATGGTGGCTCCAGCGCAGTTTTTCTAGGACAACAATCTACTCCTGGCCGTAAGGTTGCCGTAAAGGTTTTTCTACCTCGCTCCACAATGGACGCACAAAGTCGGCGTGAGTTCTACCGCCGCTTCTTACGTGAGGCGGAGGCCGCTAGCCATCTCAATCATCCGAACATTTTGCCCATCTACTCCTATGGTGAGCAAGATGGCCTTCCTTATATTATCATGCCCTATATGTCCGGTGGGACGCTCTCTGAATACATGGCACAACATGGTCCTCTCTCACTTGAAGAGGCCCAGTGGCACCTTGAGCAGTTGGCATCAGCACTCGATTATGCCCATGAACATGGCTGTATCCATTGTGATGTGAAACCCGCGAATATTCTGCTTGATGGGGAACGCCGCATTATGCTTGCCGACTTTGGCATCGCGCATCTCATGCCAAATTCAGAATTGGATTCGCAGGAAACTGTCACGAAGAATCCAGAGTCATTGATGGGAACACCCGACTATATCTCGCCTGAACAGGCACTTGGTCAATCCCTCGATGGTCGCTCAGATGTATATTCACTAGGCATTATGCTCTTCTACCTGCTTTCAAAGCAACTACCGTTTAGAGGGGACTCGACACTCACTCTTGCCCTTATGCATATTCATGACGTGCCACCCTCTCTTTCTACCGTACGCGCAGATATCTCTCCAGCCATCAATCGGGTTATACGAAAATCCCTGGCGAAAAAACCTGACCAGCGTTTTCAAACTGCACAAGCTTTTAGTGCCGCCTTTACAAAAGCTATCGCACGAACACAAGGCAATGTCGAGGAGGAAGACGGTGTTGTAGACCCATTTGGTGAAAAGGAGCCGCCAACACCACCTGCCAAAGCCGTTGTGCAGGTGAAGCCTATCGTTACCAGACTGCCCAGTCCATCAAAAATCTTGACTTTACCAAGATTGATGATTGCCGCAGCCCTCTTGTTGCTCATTGTTGGTGGCACAACAATGTCTGCATTCTATTTCTTACATCGCCTTCCCGTAGGTGCATCAGGGGTGCAAACATCGCTATCACATGGCGCAAAGCACCCCAATCTCGATACGCTGGGAAATGATGACTATTGGCCGCTTAGTAGCACTTTTTTCTACGATCAGCAGCACCAATACTATCACGTCGTCAACAAGTCCGCTCAAGCCTCCGCGCTGGCTTTGTATAACCAGCATCAGTACGGCGACTTCCGCCTTTCTGTCACGACGATGTTTGTACATGGTGCACATGATGACTCTGACTACTATGGGATTGTGTTTCGCGCCTCTGCCGATCAATCACGCTACTATCTCTTTGAGATGATGTCGTCAGTGACCGGCCAGTACATCTTCTGGCGTTTCGATGGCAAATGGCAGACACTGGCATCAGGTCCCGTTACCTCGTTAGCAGTTGGCTCAGAAAAACATAACACGCTTACTATAGAAGCGCATGGTAGCACCTTTGCCTTTTCCGTCAACAATAAAGCTCTCGGTCCAAAGATCTACGACCCTTCATCTTCCCCTCTTACAGCAGGGGAAGTTGGTCTCTACGTAGAGCAACAAGATGCCGAAGTAGCCTTCTCCCATCTCTACATCAATACTCCGAAACAATAGTCTGACAACACATATGCGCTATGGAAAGCTCTTCGAGACAGCTTTCCATAGCGCATATGTGTTGTTAAAGAGGCATAGGTGACGAAAATTGTGCGGGAAACAGTGCTTTCAGCACAAACTCCGTATCCCCTTCAGCCCATACGTCGGGAAATGCATAGCGCAACTCGTCGAGGCTACGATGACAAAACAGCAGTTGTAGGAAAACAAGTGGCGGAAAACCCGCACCTGCGTTCGAGTCATAGACAGGCACGCGCCAATGCTCTGCTGTAGTCAGTTTTCCCTGCTCAAAGACCATTCGCAAACCGCCCTTGTACATATCTATCTTGAGTTCTCCTGTATAACCTGCGACGGTAGAATCCACAAGCCGTCTCTCCAAAACTGGCGCGATATGCCTGAGAAATGCTGGCACATCGCGTACTCGCACATACCACGCATAGGGAGCCTCGTAGAATGGAGCCAAAGCAGTGCCTAAAGCGTCATATACTGGGTGAGAACGCCCTAAATTGAAAGAAATCTCAGTCAGTGGCACCTGCTCCGTTACATTACGTATTGGCAACTGTAAGCCATAGGAGTGTAGTGCTCGCAAAAGCGGCGGCATCATTGCTCGCACGTTCACCCCTGGCAAGATATCCAGCGTATACACGTCGAAGTTGTTCCCCGGCTTATAACGCCTTGCTGAGACGAAGGCATAGCCACAATCCTTGCCCGTTGCGTCCACAATCATCTTCACACGGGGAAACTTCTCCTTCGCTGTGCTTACTCTTTGTGTTTCGTATCGCCAGTATTTATCTGGTATATCTGCCGCGACAACACCAACTTTACGTCGGTAGCTATAAATGTTTTGCAGCGTTGATACATCCTCTGCAGTAGTATCGCGCATTGTGTACGCCTCTGCCTCACCCTCCTTTGATTGTGGAATTTGCGACGTGTAGACGACGCGCTTTCCGCTCAGGTCTAGTGCATACTCATAGCCGAACTGCCGATAGAAGTAAGGAATGCCTGTAATGGCCTGCACCATATGTCCCTCGGACTCGCTACGTGCCTGCACCATCTCAAACAGGGCGCGTACCAAACCCTTATTGCGGTAATTCGGGTCGGTTGCCACAATCTCCGGCTGACCCATCTCAAAGGGGATACCCTCGTACTCCCAATGATTGTGCCACAGGCAGGTACACGCTACAATCGGATTGCCCTCTTTTCGCGTATCTTCCACCACACCATAATCGCCCGAACCCATCAAAGGGTGTGTATCACTCATCAATTCATACACCTCGCCGTTCAGATACTCATTAGGCGGATCACTCTCCTTGTCACGAAATACCTGCCCAACCAAGTGAGCGATATTAGCAGTATCCGCCGCTGTTGACCAACGTAAAACCAGACCATTGCCAAGATCGCGCCGATAGGCCGCTGTTGCCGCTTCGTGTCTTGAATCTGTTACCATGCTATCTCTTCCTCATTTCTGTTACATACTCGCTAGGCCGCGAAAAAGCGCATCCTAGCACGACCGAAAGTGGACATAAAAAAGGAAAACAAAAAACCGTGAGGCGTCAGTTGCTCACGGTTCAGAGAATGTTGGCTTCTACACATCATGTTAGAGGTCTACTAACACAACTTTCTCTGAAAATGGGCACACTGATCCCTTGCGCCTGTGCAGTGTCTGCTGTGAAAGGTTGTGTGGTGAGGTCGAGCAACACCATACTCTGGATAAGCCCTTGCAGCAATTGCACATGCCATGCAAAATGTGTAGTGTTATGCATCGTAGGACCTCCTTTCCAGAATATCATTCTCTCTATCAATAAACGAAGAAATACGTGTCTAACCATTTACAACTATACGGAATGAGACGAGTTTTGTCAAGTGTAAAATCTCGGAGTTAGCACCCTTGACTCCTCATCGAAACTCAGATATTATGCCATGAGAGTTAGTGGAAGTACACACGTAGATTTTTGTTATGAGAAAGATTGTAAAAGGCATAGTATGACCAACGTTGTCGTAAAATTTATGCATAAATACGGTTTCCGTACCCGTTGCTGTGGGCATTGCACACCTCTTCCTATGGCCCACAGCCGTACTATGCCCTTTTTCAGCTCTAGGAGCTCAGAAACTGTAGCTAACCTCTAACCAAAAACTGCTGAAAGTAAGGCCGTGGGCGATAGATAAAACATCGCTCACGGCCTTTGTGCTTCTCTAGCTAAACAGCAAAACCGTGAGGCGAGCGTACCAGTCGCTTTCAAGGTTTTGCTGTTTTTTTGGCCCGTCTGGTGCGCTGCCTCACATGGAATGTGAAAGGAACAATAAATATATGACTACGACACCCGAACGCACACCAGAAGCGAAACTTGTCGCCATTGCCGCGCACTTTGATCTTGGCGAGATACAAGCTTACGAACGCGCACCCGGAACGAACGACAATTACCTGGTAACTACTGATCGAGGTGGGTATCTTTTCAAGATCATCGTCAACACGACCCTTGAGGATGTACTGAATGGTCTGCCTTTCTTGCAACGCCTGAAGGAGCATGGTTTCACCGCCACTGCTTACTACCTCACGCCGCCCAATGGACAGCCGTTCTATTCCAGCAGCGATTGTGATGCTGTAGTTCTACATCGCCTCTCTGGTAACATGCCCACATTGTCGCCTACTATCAGCCGTGAGGTTGGCATAGCCCTGGCACAATTGCATATGGTGCCTTCTAACAACCTGCCGGATAAACGTCATTGGCTCGATGTTCGCTACCTTCCAGAGGCCATTGAGTCAGCCGTTAAGGTGCATGGAGTTGAACGATTGCAGGAGACGCTGAACGTTTTTCACTCCCTGGATTCTTTTCAGCCAGCCACTTTTCCGCAGAGCATTATTCATGGCGATCTGGATGCCACCAATTGTCTGTTTGAGTGTGAGCATCTCGTGGCCTTTGTCGATTGGCAGGAAGTGGGGATTAGTGCGGCATTGATGGATTTTACCTCAACCATAATCGGCTTTTGTTTTGTTGAACAGGATGAAGACTCGAACTACTGGGCAATCTTCGATCCCGAACTCTACCGTGCTCTATACGGAGGCTATACAAGTGTTCGTCCCTTCTCGCAATACGAACAAGAGCATCTCGATGATGCTCTTAAATACGTAGCCCTGACTCAACCTGTGTGGTCTATGCTCATGTGGGAGCAGTATCATCCCGGTGAGAAGATGGTTGAAACCAATTCACTGTACTGGAAATTCGGCGTGGATAGGCTCACACTACCCACATTCAAAAATGTGTAACTGTAGGGACCGATAATTGGTGCATCCGCTAACTACAATGGGGACTCGCACATTGCTTCGCTCGTGCTTGGGCGTGATAAATCAGGCCCCTACGTTCCCTCATTACTTAGCGGATGCACCAATTATCGCGCCCCTACAATATCTATGACTTGCCCCACTCATCCCTCTTGTGACAAAATGTACATAACTCATCCAACGTTGCGTTCTTTCCTGTACACCGTTACAGGTGACGCGTCATCCGTTGGTTTCCTACCTCATCCATTACGAAGGAGTAGACATGACATCTCAAGGCTATATACGCTTTCCCAATATTTCTCAGAATACCATAGTTTTTGTCTCTGAAGACGACCTCTGGCTTGTCTCAAGCGAGGGCGGACGTGCTGAACGTTTGACCGCAGGCGTTAGTGAAGCAAGCTATCCGTTCTTCTCGCCCAATGGCGAATTTGTCGCGTTTGTGGGTCGTGAAGAGGGACCGAGCGAGGTCTACGTCATGCCAGCATCAGGTGGACCCGCACAACGCCTGACCTTTCAAAGTAGCAGTTGCCGTGTACTCGGCTGGTCTCCCGATGGCGAAGAAATTCTCTATGCCAGCAATGCTGGTCAGTTCGCTATGCGCTTCGACGTAATCTACGCTGTGAAGCCTACTGGTGGCCTACCACGTCAACTACCTTACGGTATGGCAAATGCAATTTCCTATGGTCCCAATGGCGGCGTTGTGCTTGGTCGCAATGGTAACGAGATGGCGCACTGGAAACGCTATCGTGGCGGTACGGCTGGCTATCTCTGGTGTGATGCAACTGGCAGCGGCACATTTCAGCGCCTGGATACGCTGAAAGGCAACATCGTCAACCCATGCTGGATCGGCGAGCGTATCTACTTCCTCTCCGATCAAGATGGCATTGGTAACGTCTATTCCTGCACGCCGCGTGGCGAAGATATCCGCCAGCACACAACGCAACAAGATTTTTACGCGCGTCACCTCTCTAGCGATGGACAACGCCTCGTCTATCATGCAGGTGCCGAACTGTACCTGTTCGATCCAGCAACAGAGCAGACGCGTCAATTGGACGTTGTGTTGTCAAGTGTGCGTACACAGCGCAACCGCAAGTTTGTCTCTGCCAGCACCTACCTGGATACCTATGCTTTACACCCGAAAGGCTATCAAGTAGCCGTAACCACACGCGGCAAAGCCTTCACAATGGGCAACTGGGAAGGACCAGTGCTGCAACATGGCGAGCAGGATGGCGTGCGCTATCGTTTCCTGGAATGGTTGAACGATGGCAAACGTTGTGTCGCTGTCTGCGATGCCCCTGGTCGTGAAACCCTCGTGATGTTCAATCCAGAAGAAGCTGCTGAGCCTGAGCTATTCGACGACATTGATATCGGGCGTGTCGTAGATATCGTGGTATCGCCCGTAGATGATGCTGTTGCAATCACCAACCATCGCAATGAACTCCTTGTTGTGGCACTTGCAACGCATACCCTACAGCTTGTCGAGCGTAGCGATTTCAGCCGTATCAACGGCGTCGCATGGTCTCCCGATGGACGCTGGCTGGCCTATGGTTTTCCAATCTCCTCACAGAAAACAGCAATTAAGTTATGCGATCTTGAAAGCGGTGGTACCTATCAGGCAACCGAACCTGTCTTAGTGGACAGCAATCCCTCGTTCGACCCCGAAGGCAAGTACCTGTACTTCCTGGGTCATCGCATCTTCAATCCTGTGCATGACACTCTGCAATTCGATCTCAGTTTTCCACGCGGCATCAAACCCTACGCCATTCTGTTGCAGAACGATCTCCGCTCTCCATTTATACCAGTGCCGAAAGACCCCGACGAAAAAGATAAGAAAGCGGAAGATGAAGACGAAGACAAAATAGAATCAGATGATGACGCTGCTACCGATGCTACCGAGAGCGAAGATGGCATGTCGGAGGATAAAAATGAGAAAGATAAAGACGAGAAAGTGGTAGTGCCAACCGCCATCGACCTCGAAGGTATCACCGAGCGCGTTTTACCCTTCCCCGTGAGTGAGGGCCGCTACTACGCCATACACGGCATCAAGGGCAAGGTCCTCTACCTCTCGTATCCTATCGAAGGTGCGATTGACGACCCTGAAGCCGAGGAGCATGGACCGCGTGGTAGTGTCGATTGCTATACCTTCGAGAAGTATAAGAGCGAACGGATCATTACGGGTGTCAGCGGTCTTGAACTGGCTCGTAATAACAAAATGCTCATCTACCGCTCGGCGCGACGCTTGCGCGTGGCAAAGGCAGGAGAGAAGCCGCCTAAGTCAGAGAATGACAAGGAAAAGGGTCGTGAAAGCGGCTGGCTCGATCTGGGGCGCATCAAAGTCTCGGTGCAACCTGCAGCAGAGTGGAAACAAATGTTTGCCGAGGCGTGGCGGTTGCAACGCGAGCAGTTCTGGTCCGAAGATATGTCGGGCATAGATTGGGATGCCATTTACGCGCAGTACGCTCCCCTGGTGAATCGTGTCAGCTCGCGTGCCGAACTCTCAGACCTGCTCTGGGAATTGCAAGGTGAGCTTGGTACCTCGCATGCCTACGAAAGCGGCGGCGAATATCGGCGTGGTCCGCAGTATCGCCAGGGCTTTCTTGCCGTTGATTGGACCTACGACGCGGAACAGAAGCGTTATCGTATCGCGCATATTGTGAAGGGCGACCCATCGAACGAGAAAGAGACCTCGCCGCTCACAGCACCAGGACTACAGGTGTCCGTTGGCGATGCTGTGCTGGCAATCAATGGGCAGCGCGTCACGGCTGAAAGGCATCCGCAAGAACTGCTTGTCAACCAATCGGGCGAAGAGGTGCAGTTGACTATTGAAGAGGCCGAAAGTGGCAAGCGACGTAGTATAACTGTCAAAGCCTTATCAGATGAGCGTACCGCCCGTTACCGCGAATGGGTCGAGGAAAACCGTCGCATCGTTCACAGTATCTCAAAAGGACTGGTTGGTTACGTGCATATTCCCGATATGGTAGATACTGGCTATGCTGAGTTCCATAGAAGCTACCTTGCCGAATATGATTATCCCGCGTTGCTTATTGATGTGCGCTGGAATCGTGGTGGCAATGTCTCTGGCCTGCTCTTAGAGAAGCTTGCACGCAAACGACTCGGCTATGACTTCTCACGGTGGGGTCAGCCGGAGCCATACCCAGCCGAGTCGCCGCGTGGTCCGATGGTGGCTCTCACCGACGAACATGCAGGCTCGGACGGTGACATTTTCAGTCACAGCTTCAAGCTTATGGGACTGGGACCATTGATTGGCAAGCGTACATGGGGCGGCGTCATCGGTATTCATCCACGCCACAGACTCGTCGATAACACGACGACGACGCAACCAGAATTTTCCTTCTGGTTCAAAGATGTAGGCTGGAACGTCGAAAACTATGGTACCGATCCCGATATCGACGTGGATATCGCGCCGCAAGACTTCGCCAACTCCATAGACCCACAGCTAGACCGGGCAATCGCCGAAGCCATGCGCCTGATCGAGGAGCGGCCATCTCTTGACCCAACGCCTGGACAACGCCCACGCCTGGGTCGCCGCTAAGCCCATGTACGGGTCTGATGTATCACACCTTTGGCATTGCGAATCGCCAAAGGTGTGATACATCAGACCCGTACAACAGTTCAATTGATGAAAGAGATTGATACATGGAGAAATCTATTCCTCTCGAAGAGGCTTCCCAGAAAGAAGAGAGCACAAGCCGTCTCGAAGCGTTCAGCGATGGTGTGTTTGCCCTTGCCATCTCCTTGCTTATACTTAACTTGCAATTGCCTGATGTGCCCAAGCCAATCACACCTCTTAATTTGACGACTGCATTGTTGACTAAGTGGCCGAACTTCTTGATATTTGTGATCAGCTTTGCCACAGTCTTTATCATGTGGACGTACCATCACAATTTGTTCAAATCGGCGAGAAGACCCGAAACACTGCTCCTCTACACGAATGGATTATTACTAGCCTTTGTTTTGAAAGTTTAATATGAATAAATATTCATGGCATTATTCCGCCCAGAAACGCCTAACGCTCTCGGCAAGCAACCGACCCTGCTCGCGGCCTGCTCTGGCTGAAATGGCACGCCGACTAGAGTCGAGCGGGTTCGGTCCCCTGGCTACTACTGCTGCTTCGTCGGGCGTAATCACCAGGACCTGCGAACCAGCCAATTCGAGTTCAGCCAGTTCGTCTTCAAAGGTCAAGAAAGGTGTCGTATGCTGTGGATCCAATGCCGAGGCATCAAGCGTTTCAGCTCTCAGGACAAGCACGCGCTGGTACCCCTTTGCGATGTCGGCGTTGGTTCCTGAGCGAACGCCGCCATCGATATAGCGATGACCTCCGATGGTAGTGGGAGGATAGACACCGGGAACGGCGCAGCTTGCCGAGACTGCCAGTGCTAAGGGGACATCAGCATCACGGTCGAACATGACCCATTCTCCGGTCTGTGCATCGACGGAGGTAATGACGAGTCGCTGTTTGTGCGGCCATTCCTGAACGGGTAGCCGGGACGCAATGATTGCAAGGCGTTCTTCCTCAGGCATGGTTTTCACCGCCAGGGCTGCTGCGCCGACATGCGCTCTAGCCGTCTGAACGTCCGGTGCCCCGCTACCGGCTGCGAACACGCGCATGACCTCGTTCATATCGGCTTGCACAACCTGCTCTTTGGTTTCCTCAAGCGGTTGGATCTGCCTCGTATAGAGGTCTTCGAGGGTAAAACCACTGGTGATTTGTGCGCCTACGACCGACCCTGCTGAAGTCCCCACAATCAGAGCTGCGTCGATCACATCAATACCTCCGTCGTGGAGTCCTAGAAGAATGCCCATCTCCCAGGCGATGCCGGTGGTACCGCCTCCACCAAGGACCAGTGCTTTGGTTTGTCGTTGATTTGCCTCTGTCATTTGTTGACCTCACTGCTCAAATAGATACATGACAATCGTTGCTTCTCTATGGAAAGTATAACCTATCTCGCGCCGGAGCACCACTGACTATGGATGTTGGTTGGTCTATCACACTGATAAGCCATAAGCATGCTATAAAACATAGCAAACCTGTTTTCCTAATATTCCCGTAGCAGTCTAGTAAAAAAGTTATGTGGCTGCACTTCTGGCTCCAAACTAACAATATGTTACAATAAACAACATAAGACCTTCAAAGGCACCAACTAACACCGCGCAATAGCCACCTTTCCATAAAAAACTAGAACAGGAGTTGCTTATGGCAACTAGAACATATCCCTTTGAACGCTATCTCAACGTTCGCATGGCCTACGGTGCCAGCTTTTCACCCACTGGCGACCGACTGAGCTTCCTGACCGATATCACAGGTGTAACCGAGGTGTGGAGCGTACCCATCGACATGCGCTCAACATCCTCTGCTTGGCCTGATCAGATCACCTTTCTTGGGGATCGTTGCATGAGCGCAACCTATGCCCCCAAAGCCGATACATTGCTTGTCACAGGCGATGTTGGCGGCAACGAACGCACGCAACTCTATCTCACGAGTGCAGATGGTGCGACCTTCGAGCCGCTCACTACAAAGCCAGAGGTGATGTATCTCTTCGGTGGCTGGTCGCCCGACAACCTGCACATTTCCTATAGCAGTAACGAACGTGACCCACGCTACTTCGATGTCTATGAGCGCAACATAGAGACAGGCGAGGTTGTAGTATTGTTCCAACATGATGGCTCCAACTACGCAGGCAAATATTCGCCTGATGGTCAATACCTGCTCATCACACGTGAAGAGAACAACATTCACCATCAGCTTCTGCTGCTTGACCGTAGCACAAAAGAGGTACGTATTCTCACGCCAGAAACGGGTACAGGCCCCTCGTTGTATGAAGATGCCACATGGTCCGCTGATAAACGTGGTCTCTATCTCCGCACCAATCGCAACCGCCAGTTTCTTTCTCTGGCCTATCTCGATCTCCAAACAAGCGAGCTAATTTATCTCTACGATACGCAGTGGGATATTGAGCATCTCGCCCTCACAAATGACGGTCGCACAATGGCACTGGTCACGAACGAGGATGGCTATTCGCTACTCGAACTCTACGACGTATCCAACGGCTGGGGCGCAAGCAAACCGATACTCGCGCCAACTCTGCCGCGTGGCGTTGTCTTCGAGACGGTGTGGTCACAGGACGGTTCGCGTCTCGCTATCACGCTGATCACTCCCGACGACTCTGCCGATATCTGGGTCTGGGATATGCAAGAGGGCGTTGTCGTGCGTGCAACTCATAGCGCAACAGGTGGTATTCCTCACGACGCTTTTGTTACACCTTCGCTCGTCCACTATCCCACCTTCGATAGCCGCGAAGTTCCTGCCTTCCTCTACCTACCCAGTGGCGAGCCGGACGCGCAACACAATCTGCCCGTTGTCGTTTATGTACATGGTGGACCAGAGGGCCAGTCGCGACCAGAGTTCAACGGCGTCCTGCAATACCTTGCCTCGCGTGGCTACGCTGTATTTGTGCCCAATGTGCGCGGTAGCACAGGCTATGGCTACCAATACCAGAGCCTCGACGACGTGCGCTTGCGTATGGACTCCGTAAAAGACCTGCAATACGCTGTAAAGTGGCTCAATGAAAGTGGTATCGCAGACCACAAGCGCATCGCCGTCTTCGGAGGTAGCTATGGTGGCTTCATGGTCCTTTCCGCCGTCACGACCTATCCCGATCTGTGGGCGGCTGGCGTCGATATCGTTGGCATCGCGAACTTCGTCACCTTCCTGGAAAACACCGGCCTGTGGCGGCGCAAACAGCGCGAAAGCGAATACGGCAGTCTCGAAAACGACCGCGAATTCCTGAAACAAATCTCGCCCATTCGTTCAATCGACAACATCACGGCCCCACTCTTCGTTATACACGGAGCCAACGATCCGCGCGTCCCCATCGGTGAGGCCGAACAGGTCGTTGCCGCCCTCCAAAAGCGTAACGTCCCCGTTGAATACCTGCGCTTCGAGGACGAAGGACACGGTATCGTCAAACGCGCCAACCGTCTCACGCTCTATCCGGCTATTGCTCGCTTCCTGGATGAACACCTGAAAAAAGACATATAATGTATGGTTGCAGACATGGTAAGGCTGGCCTTACCATGTCTGCAACCATACCTGAAACTTCCCTCTCTCTCAATTCGTGAAACTCATGTGACTCCGCTACACATTCCTCGCATGGCAGATTGTTGTGTGTGGTATGTTATATTCAGCATGATAGTCACATATGATTGGAGAATAAGTTCATGAGCAACAACAATCAAGATAATATCTATGTAGATAATCCCGATGAGGGCCGTAGCCGCGAACGGGTCGTCGATGACAATTCACAATCCAATACAGGCACTCGTAACGAACGGCCTGACCAGATGATGACAGGCACGACCCGCGATCAGGCACTACAAGCAGGCGCACAGCAACGAGGTGGTCCTATCTCCTCCGGTCAGCAGTCCAGTACCTCCTCTGACTCAAGTGGTGTCGGCGGCTATGGCACACCCGAAAGCGGCTTTGGTTCCGATGCACAGGGTGGTTCTGCCCAACCAATGAGCGGCTATAACCAGAGTAGTAACAACCAGCAAGGCACCTATAGCGAGTCACAACCCGATTCGCAAGCAGAAAACGATGGTCTACGCGACACGCTTGGTAGCAACTACAACCCACAGCAGCAAAATAATCCCAATATGGCACAACAAGGCTACGACCCAACCCATAGCGGCGCACGTCACGCACAGAACACTCCTGGCGAAGTCGTAGATACACCAGGACGTGACGTTGGCTCCTCGTGGGGCGAAGACGAACAAATGGGGTCCAGCACCGATACGTCAGATCGTAGAAATCCTGGTGCATAGGGAGTAGACATCATGACAGAGACACCTAAAATACAGCAAATACCAGTAAAAATGTTTCGCTCGGTGGACCGTCTAACGATCACAGCACCAATGCCCGGTGTACAACCGGAGGATATTCTGGTGCAGGTGAGAGAGGATCTCCATATCGTTTTGCAAGCGGAACTGCGTGGCACATTGAAAGATATCAAAGAGCTGCTCCTCGACGAATGGACTGTTGGCGACTACTATCGTGACCTCGAACTGAAAGATGCAGTTGATGGTGAACACGCCAACGTCACCTATGGCAATGGCGTCCTAGTCGTCGTTCTGCCGATAGTTGATCAAACCGTATCTGCAACCCTCACACTCGAAAAGACTGCCAAAGATTTTGGCGAGTACGTCGGTAACTCTGGACATGAGCAGGTCGAATAGGATACACTATACCCGTAACAATAAAACAACCTGTTTGCGATGAAGCTCGCATACCGCCGAATGGCTAATGGCTTCTACTCTCTCTCGATACCTTTTCGAGGAGACGGTAGAAGCTTTTTTATGGTCGTGATATAGACGTATGTATTGTGGCACAGTATACTGGTGTGGACGTAAAACGCGCTAAGGAGGTGCTACGATGAGTCTATTGCGGCAAGGAAAGGCACAAGCTTTGACCATTTATGTAGGTGAATCAGATCAGTGGCAAGGAACACCACTTTATGTCGCCATTATTCAAGTGCTACGCGAATATCGCTGCGCGGGAGCCACTGCGACAAGAGCGGTAGCTGGCTATGGGGCCGGTGGTCGTCTTCATGCGAGTGGGCATTGGCAGTGGTCTTCCGATAACAGCGTCGTTATTCAAGTGATTGATCAGCCGGAACGCTTGCGTCGTCTTCTACCACAGTTACAAGAAATGCTCAATGGTGGACTGATGACGTTGCACGATATCGACGTGGTGAAGTATACGCATGCTCAACGTCGTGGCTTGCCCAATAGTGTCACCGTGCAGCAGGTGATGGAAACCTTTGTGACAACCGTCAACCTGAATACACCTGCCGCGCTCATCACTGATGTACTACTGGCTGCTCAATTTCGGTCGCTACCCGTTCTCGATGATCAGCATCGGCTACAGGGCATCATAAGCGTCGGTGATCTCATCAATGCAGGTGTCTTACCTCTTCGTCGCGGCGTGATGCGTGCAGCACAAGCAATGGATACGGCAACCGCAAAGTCTGTAGAGACGCCTCTTGTGCAAGCACGACAAAATACCCTCTCAGCACAAGATATTATGAATCGACAGGTGCATACCGTCTATCCAAGGCAGCCACTTCGTGAAGCAGCCCGAATGATGTTGGAGACAGGTGTCCGTCGCCTTCCAGTCGTCGATAACGATACTGTACTCGTTGGCATGTTGACACGTGCCGACTTATTGCAAACTGTTGTAACCAGCCCGTTAATGAGTCCGCAGGCAAGTAGTGCTACGCAACCACTACAGCATACTGGTTCGCTGTCCCCTCTTTCTGTGCAGCAGCAACCGATCATTAACTATATCAATCCAGATGTCTCTACCGTGAGCGAATATGCCTCGTTGGATGATGTCATCGACACGCTCATTCTTTCTCCACTAAAACGTGTCATAGTGGTGGATCAAGAGCGACATGTGAAGGGCATTATTAGTGATGTAGACGTGCTAAAGCGTATGCAAGTTGCTATGCGACCTCGTTTTCTGGCTCTGCTGACGGAATGGACCCATCACAGGCAAGCAGGTGCCGCACGTTTCTCACGCGATGCAACCTCAATCGCCAGTGACATCATGAATCGTGACGTTGTAACCATCTCCGCAACGGCCTCAGTGCAGGATACTATTGAGCGCATGATCACAACGCGCCGTAAGATTTTACCAGTGGTTGACGTTCAAGGACAACTTATTGGCGTTGTAGGACGCTCTGATCTGCTTCGTGTTCTTGTTGAAGGATAGAGAACATATATGACAAACAATACTACGTCATCAAGAAGAGGAAAGCGTATTCGCATTTTTATTGGCGAGGCAGAAGAGTGGCAGGGAAAGCCGCTCTACCGCGCTATTCTTGAAAATATGCAACAACAGGGAGTCGCTGGTGCCACTGTTCTTCGTGGTATCGAAGGTTTTGGTCCAGCGCATCATCTCTCGACTGAACGATTGCCGGATATTTCAGATAACCTTGCTTTGATTATCGAGATCGTAGAGCTTGAAGAGCGCGTGGAAGCTTTGTTACCCCTGCTCGATCATATCGTGCAGCGAGGGACTATTACTGTCTCACCTGTTGAAATTGTTTATAGTAGGAGTATATAATGTCGCCCTTATCCCCGCTTTTTATCGTTCTTGTTGGTTTATCCGGTGCGTTAGGAGCCGTATTCCGTTATCTCTTAGGCCGTTTTATCGCTGAACGCGTCGTCTCTCAATTTCCACTCGGCACGCTCATTATTAATATAACAGGAGCATTTCTTATAGGCATTCTCTTTGCACTGGCTGGACACGAAATCATCAGTATCAGTCAACAAACTCTTCTTGCAACAGGCTTTCTTGGTGGCTACACAACGTTTAGTACAATGAGTTGGGAAGGAGTTCAGATAGCACGTGGTGGTAACACGGCTAGCAGTATGCTCTATCTCGGTGGAAGTCTGGTACTCGGTCTTGTCTGTGCCGCAGCAGGATTAGCATTGGGAGGTTTGGTGCTGTAGTGTCAACATCACTTTCTTTCTTCCGACGCCTACTCGCTGTCTTTTGTGGCGGCTTTTTCGGAACCATCGTGCGTTACCTTTTGAGCATCCTTATACAAGGTTATCTCGGCAAGGGCTGGCCCTGTGATATCCTCTTCATCAACATAATAGGAGCCTTCGTGCTGGCCTTCGTCACCACGCTTGCCGATGCCTCCGTCCTTATCGGTCCCACGCGCCGCCTGCTTATCAACGTCGGCTTCCTAGGTGCCTACACTACCTTCAGTAGCCTTGCCCTCGGTGATGTCCTACTCTTCGCCAATGGTCGCTGGCTTCTCGCCCTGCTCTACCTCGTCCTTAGCATCATGGGTGGTATCATTGCCGTGTTAGCAGGTGATACGTTAGGACAATGGAGTATCAGGCAATTCAAAAATCGTGCGAAACTAAGAGTTACCGAGAACATGAAAGAAGATCACCTCGACGTGCAAGATGACCTTCTTTTGCCCGATTAGGTCATTTCCAATGTTTCATTGCCAATCCTGCTACAGGCGATTGGAACGTTGGTAAGCGCGACATACCGAGCGAACCAATATATACCGTTTTCAGATCAGGACCACCAAAGGTGACGCTTGTCACGAGTTGTAGTGTCTTTCCCACTGTTGCTGCCATGTCTGTAGGCTGTGCTTCACCATCGGCGACTTTCTTCTCGAAGGTGCTAAGCAACTGCTCGTTTGGCTCCTCGAATACAACGTGATAGTCGCCATCAGGTGTGATGATACCCACACCATTACGCAGAACCGTCGTGACCCACACATTGCCCTCAGCATCGAACGTAAAGCCATCGACCGCTGCGCCAACTCCGAGGTTGTCGGGGCCGACTGCCTCTTTATTCGCTAAGCTACCATCAGACTGCACGCGGAAGCGCACAATATGATTCTTCATTGTCTCCGCAACGTACAGGTATTCTTCCTTCGCGTCGAGCCGAATCTCGTTTGTGAAATAGAGACCATCCTGCACAATACGCGGTCCCTTCTCATCGATCAGCACAATATAACCGTCTGGTCGGGGGCTTGCCGCAGCGGGCCACCAGTGCGTCTCACGGGTCGAGAATGCCGCCCAGATACGGTTTTTGCTATCAATGAACACGTAGTTTGCCGTCGTCACCTTGACGCCATCAACCTCTGTCAAAAATTCCTCGACGTGTCCATCCGGGTACATTTTCTGAATCGTCCCAGTCCCGATGTTCGCGACAAGAATCGAACCATCATCGGCCATTGCTATGCCGTTTGGCTCACCACCCAGACCACCAAGAAACCGCTGCGAACCATCAGGGGAAATACGTGTGATGCCGCCGCGCCCATCCGAGACCAGGAGCGTACCGTCTCGTTGGGCAATAATCGATTCCGGGCGCACAAGATCGTGTCCCGTATATGTCAGGTCACTCAACGCTAGGCGAAACTCTTTAATCGGTGTATTGCTCATCGTTGTGCCCTTTCCTCGCTGAAAAGAAACGTTCATTTGCCTGTGTCATCATTATTGTATGCACATTCTCAGATATGTTACAATGATAAGCGGAGCAGGGAGACCGCAAGGGTCTCCCCTACACGTTCCATCCCCTATATGTAGGGGAGACCCGAGCCGCATTCGGGGAATGATGAAGGCAGCGGTCTCCCTGTTCCTGTGATAATTTTTTGATGGCGAAAAGAGTAGGGTACCATGCAGAGCGAACGTGTCTCTCCTCCAGCACGTCCAACGCTATCCAATCGCGCTGAATGGCAAGACTACTGGAATGCGCTTGGACAATCGTGGCGTACTGAACCAGAGATTAGCTTGGAACGGCAGGAGTATCTGACCCAGCGTCTGGCGATACAGGCAGACCTCGACGAAGGCGTCTACAAATTTCGCGGCATCAAGTTGAATCGTGCCGATGTCGAATGGTTGCTGGCACAACATGAGGATGGGCGCGGACCGATAGATGTGCATAATCCAGAACACGTAGGTCGCGTAGGTATCGACCTGCGCGGTGGCGATCTACGAGGTGCCAACCTGCGCGGCCTACCCCTTGCTTGTATGTTAGGTGGACTGAACGGACGTGAACGCAACCGGGCGCAAGAGGGTAGAGACATAGCTGCGGTTCATCTGGAGGGTGCTATCCTCAGCGAAACACGCCTCGAAAAAGCTGAGCTATACATGGCACATCTTGAGCGTGCCGACTTCTTCAAGGCACATCTCGCTGGTGCCTCGCTGCGTAAAGCACACTTAGAGGGTGCCTCGTTGCGCCAGGCATACCTCGTTGCCCTTGACGAGCATTACTCTGAGAATGAGAGAAATTCAACCTCTTCTACCGTACCTATGATACCGCCCGCTGACTTGCGTGCGGCCTTTTTTGATAGCGTGACAGACCTCAGAAACCTTCATTTAGGCGATGTCGAGCATGGTTTTGTGCGCTTCGCTGATGCTCACTGGGCCGACGTGAACCTCGCGATTATTGATTGGTCACTTGTTAAAATGCTCGGCGACGAAGGTCGTGCGCGTGCCATTGTATATGACAAAAAAGGCGATAAAGAAAATAGCATCGAGAGCTACCGCGAAGCTGTCCGCGCCAATCGACAGCTTGCCGTTGCGTTAGAGGGACAGGGCCTTAACGAAGAGGCGGCTCAATTCTTATATCGGGCGCAAGTATTGCAGCGCGAAGTCGTGAAACTGCAAGGAAAAACAGGTGCCTATATATTCTCGCTGTTTCTCGACACGCTAGCTGGCTATGGCTACAAACCCGCACGCAGTATCTTTGCCTACCTGCTCGTCGTATTTTGTTTCGCCATAATCTATTTCATTCTTGGTCACATCGTCGGGCCAGATCTCTCCCCTCTTGGCTCACTCGTTTTCAGCGTCACCTCCTTTCACGGGCGAGGCTTCTTCCCTGGAGTCATTAAGCTGGACGACCCGATTACTGTTATGGCAGCCCTAGAAGCCATCATTGGTCTTACTATCGAAATTAGCTTTATCGCTACATTTACACAACGCTTTTTTGGGAACTAGCTAGCGTACTCGCCAGTACACTCCATTTTCACGTCGCATAAAGCCACGTCCCACCATGTCTTTCCTGAAAAAGGCCGCATCATGATAATACTGCTCAATAATCTCATTCACTTCTGCCTCCTGATAACGCCTGTCTACTACAAACCGACGTGCAAACCATCGAACGAGAAGCGCAAGATTGTCGCGCCCTGCTGGAATTGTTGTAAGACGAGAACCTACAAAGAAACTCTTGAGTACTCTCCGCTCTTCGTCTTCAAGTATGGTTTCTTCAAGGGGTGATACGATATTCTTTTCAGAAGCAAGTAGCGATTGTTGAAAACCTTGTAATGCCTTCAAGTTCAGCTCATAGCGTTGCTAGTGACTCTCTGACAGAGTAACGATCTCAAGCTGCTGAAGCTTTTTCAAATGACGTGCCACAAGTGCTGTTTTGGTATGCAATGATGACGATAATTCCTCAAGGCTATATTCTTGTATTGCCAATAGTCCTACAAGCTTGAGCCGAAATGTATTCGTCAAAACTCCTACAACAAGTTGTAGTGAAGGAACGTTGTTTTGTGATGTTTCTCTCATTTAACTTCTTTCTGCTGTGTTACTTTTAGTCACGGTCCCCCTCGACGTGTTCCTGCTCTCTCGTACCTGTAAGCCAGTATTCGGCACCGTCTTTTGTGCGATTCACAAATCGGTATTCGTGCAGTGCACGCCGTAATGCCGCCGCATCCTTGCCAACGCTACGTTCGAGAAGTAATTCGTTTATCTCTTTCTCACTGTATACCCGTCCAGACTCAAAGAAACTTGCCAGATATTCAAGAACAATCAATTTGTCCTGATGTTTGGCGACAGGCCATGTTGTGAGTCTATCGCTCTTATCAAGGAAACGTCGTAGCTCCTTTGGCAACGCTGAAATCTGCGCTACCAACTCTTTCTCATCAGAAGAAACGAGTTTGTTAAGCGCGTCAGCCGTTCTGTTGATGTAGAACGAGCTAAGCCGATATGTCTTGTTCGCGCCCTCGCCCCGCCGCTCATAGAGATAACCCATACTGACAAGTTGTTTGAGGTGACGTGACACGCTTGACTGACTTAAATCAAGGGACGCAATGATATCCTGTGCCGACATCTCGTCTTGTTGTACGAGCAGTTCGAGAATACGTAAACGTGTATCGTCGGCTAAGGCATTCAAGCGAGCGCGTAGTTCAGGGCGTCCTACGGGTGCGGAGCGCAGAGCCTCGACATCATAATTGGGCGGTTCACTAAAGAACACTAATACCCGTTCTTTGCCATTCCAATCGCTTCTACCATTAAAGGGTACTCCATCCCACAACGTAACGTGTCTTCCCGTATGCCACGAAGGGACAAGCACAATCTGCGAAGCATCGGCAACTTCCTTGACAATAGCGGAAGGAAGTGGACGACCTGTAAACGTGAAAAACATCTCATCTATTGGTGCTTCCTCATCAAGGCTTCGTGTGAACATCTCGACCTGCCAACGTAGAGACGACTGCACACGTCGCCATTCAGCCGTAAATGTCGTCTTCCACATCATTTCGATATGCGAAAGAATCAAACTTTGTAAAGTTATTGGGTCCTGAAGGAGTGCGTGAACCTCTCTCTGAAGTTCTTCATCAAAAATGCTCTCGCCCTGCACCTGTTTGATACAATAGAGAAATGCATCCACATCGTTAAACAGCCGCTTCGTATCTGGTGTCGCATAAGAGACAAGACGTGAGAAACGACTCCGTAGAGGTTCGATCACCATCTTGCGTACCAAAAACGGATTGAGTTCTGTCAAATTGTGTAGATAAGAAGGAAAATTAGGCTCATCTGGTTGTGGCGTCAATGCATCACGCAACCCTCCGAACACCAGTTTGTGTGTATGACGCTGTTCAGGAGTAAACGCATGTGCAGTCTGCGTAACCCACGCATTGAGTCCCGAAGGGCGTTCGACCTCGTTGAGCTGCGAAAAGCTATTGAGCGCATTACCCGCAGGTTCAAGTGCGACACAAACAGGTGCTCGCGAACGTGGGGTAGTTGGTGATGACATGACCTTTTATCCTTTCTATCTAATTATGCGGCTATTTGCATAATTAGATAGATAGAGTTTACTTGTAAAAAGGATAAATGTCAAGGGTGGGCGATAGTCGTAAAGCAGGGAGATCGTAAGGGTCTCCCTGTCCCCCTAAAGGACTCTGAGCTACGCCAGTAAACATTGAAGCAATGTGAAATAGGTATGTTGTGAGCAAAGGAGGCGCTAGTGAGATTGCTTTGATAAAAACAAGTATCTTGCGTCCTTCAAATAGAAGGGATACGTATGTTATAATTTTTCTTGCCATAGAGTATTCCAACTCAACAGAAACAGAGAAAGAGTAGCCATAAAAAGATTGCTCTGATGTTATCCCCCACAACAAGATGAGGAGCTATACAATGGGACTGGTAGTTGAACACATTAGCAAATCATTTGCCCAATTTCAAGCCGTGACAGACCTGTCAATGGAAGTAAAAGAGGGGTCTATTTTTGGCTTTTTGGGCGCGAATGGTGCAGGCAAAACAACCACGATGCGTATGATTCTCGACATTCTTCGTCCTGATGCTGGTAGTATCAGTTGGAATGGGAAAGATGTGAGTGAAATTCCTCGCCATCACTTAGGGTATTTGCCAGAAGAGCGCGGCCTCTATCCTAAGATGACGGTGGAAGACCAGTTACTCTTTCTCGCACAACTTAATGGGTTGTCAAAGCAGGCTGCCAGGACCGAACTGAACGAATGGCTTGAGCGTTTTCAGATCACTGCTAACCGTACAAAGAAGGTTGAAGAACTCTCAAAAGGTAATCAGCAAAAGGTACAATTCCTCGCGACTATTCTACACGACCCCGCGATTCTCATTATGGACGAACCGTTTAGCGGTCTCGATCCGGTCAATGCGAATGTGCTCAAAGAGGCGTTTTTAGAGATGCATAAACGTGGCAAAACCATTATCTTCTCGACGCACCAGTTGGAGCAAGTTGAAGAATTGTGTCAAGATGTGGTGATTATCAACAAAGGTCGCAGCGTCGTACAGGGCAATGTGCAAGAAATCAAACATCAACATGGACGCAACGTGATCCGTCTGAAACTAGACAACGATGCAGAGGTACGCTGGCTAGACACGTTGCAGGGCGTGCGGGTGGACAAACGACGACAGGACTATATCGAGATGCGGATGGAACCTGGCTTTAATCCTAACCTCATCGTCGAGACGGCATTGCGTCACAATGGTCATATCAGTCTCTTTGAACTGGTTGAGCCATCTCTTACCGACATCTTTATTGAGTCCGTCGGCAAGATTGCACAACCGGATTCACCAGTAGTTCCAACCACTGTTTCAGCGTAAGGAAAGAGGCGTGCAAAAATGCTAAAAAATAGTCCAGTGCTACCAGAGACTCCAGAACAGCAACAGCAGAGTCCAGTAATTGCAAGGTCGGGGAGCGCGGCGAATCAAAACACACTCCGTAACATCTCGCTTATTGTCAGGCGAGAATATAAGAACCGCGTCATGCAACGTAGTTTCATCATCGGTACCATTGTGATGCTCGTTTTAATCCTTATTGGTGCATGTGTTCCCACCGTTATTACATACATTACGTCAAGATCAAGTACCCCGACGAAGCTAGCCGTAGTAAATAATGCAGGTACTGTTGCTGGGCTACAGGGCAATACACTCACGCAATATATTCAAACGAACCTTAATGGTACAGCAACGAGTACATCGGGTACGTCGGGTACGTCGGGTACGTCAGGACAAAGTACATCAGGAAAACCTCGTTTTGTGCTTACTTCTGGAACGTCCGATGCCATAACAACGCTACAACAGAAAGTAAAAAGTGGCAACTTAAATATTCTTCTCCTCCTTGAGCGTGGCACAAATCAAAACATGCATTTCATCTATTATACAAACGCGAGTAGTACAGATGATGCGAACGTAGCACAGGTACAGGCTATGGTGGGACAGTTGAACTTCCTCGATACGTCGTCGCGTCTAGGCTTAACGCCAGCGCAAACAAACAGTTTGTTTGCTCAACCAGACTTCACGGTTGTAAATACAGGGCAAAATCAAGATACGCGTTCAGTAGGAGCGAGACTGGCCGGTTACTTTGTTGCATTTGCAGGCGTCATTCTCATCTTTATGTCGGTCTTCCTCTATGGAACGATGGTAGCAATGGGAGTAGCGGAGGAGAAGGGAAGCCGCATTATGGAGATTTTGGTGAACGCAGCTACACCGTTTCAATTGTTGGTCGGAAAAATTGTTGGGATAGGTGCGGCAGGTTTAACACAGATGATCTGTTTTGTACTCGTAGGTATCGTTGCCTTCTTGCTTCAGGCACCACTAACAACAGCGTTGACAGGCAATACAGGTGGTGGTCTAAGCGTTGATATTGCGAGTGTTTCCGTTACGCTGTTGCTTATACTCCTGCTCTACTTCATTCTTGGCTTCTTGCTGTATGCCACGCTTTTTGCTGCGGCGGGGGCATTAGTCAAACGACAGGACGAGGTGCAGAATGCGATTCAACCGCTCACATGGTTGTTTATGATTGGCTACCTTGTAAGCTTCTTTGGCATTTCTACACCAAACGCAGCCTGGATAAAAGTAATGTCTTTCGTTCCCTTCTGGACGCCGACGCTTATGCTTATGCGTATTGGAGCAGGCACTGTAGCGTGGTGGGAAGTTCCGTTAAGCGTCGTGTTGATGCTTCTTGCGACTCTTGTATGTGCGTTGATTGGAGCACGCATCTACCGCTTTGGTATCTTATTGTATGGGCAAAGACCAGGGTTCCGACAGCTTGCGAAGATGGTACGAACCAGGTAGGCGGACCAAATCAAGCTTCATACAAAATTTTCGTAGGGACCAGATTTATCGCGTCCGAGGCCGATAAATCTGGTCCCTACAAAGCAGCAGCTAATCCACCGCGATAACAAAATTTCGTAGTTCATAGCCCGTTGTCAAGGTATTCCAGCGGATGCTCGGCTTGCTCACAATGCGTAAACTATCAATAGTTAACAAGCGTTGCAAGAAGATGTCGGTCTCCTGGATAGCAATGTACGCACCTGGGCAGCGATGCACGCCATCACCGAAGCTCATCACCATTTCGGGCACACGATCCCCCTTGATTTCACGACCTGGACAGACCGCTAGTGGCACCTTCCCCACAATGCTTTCATCAGCGTTGGAGGCGTCAATTTCAATTGCCACCATCGCATCTTGCGGAATGACAACAGAGGCACCATTATCTTCAAGTGTGATATCCTCTGTTGTGCGACGATAGAGGCGCGTCACCACAGGCTCTACGCGCAGTATCTCATGCAGCATCGCATAGCGTTCCTCTTCTGAGGCAATCACGTAACGCTGGCGTAGCTCTGGCCGTTCCAGAAGATGCCATGCCGCAACGCTGATAAACTCGCGTGTCGTCACCATGCCAGCCGCTGCATAGGTGATACATTCCGTCAATATCTCCGCATTGCTATAGTTGTTCGCGAGCAGATGCGAAATAACATCCTGCTGCGGTTTGCGTTTTCTCGCACGAATAGCTGGTAGCACATCTAATGTAAAGAACGCCAGTGTACGCGATTGATTCTTGAGCATGTTGAGCATCGAGCGTAGACTCATACGCATATCCGTCAAATCGCCCGAAAAGAACGCCTCAAGTCGTTGAGGCAAACCTAGATAACTATTGGTCAAACCAATAACCTGCGCCGCGACACGTACTGCAAGCGTGATACTCAATTGGCTCAAATCAAGCTGCTTCTTGCGTTGTAGTTTCTTAATCAACTGATTTACCAATCGCTCCATGACTTGACGGTAGCTGTCGCTGACCATCTTAGGCGTGAAAAAGCGTGCCGTCTGCTTCCTCTGCTGTTGATGCACCTTACCTTCCTGATACAAGATCGGCTGGTTCATCATATTCGGAATACGCGCAAGCAGTTCCGCGTTGAAGCCTGCCTGCTTCGTATCTGCGCTCCGTAATACCTCGCGCGTTGCCTCGAAGCTTCGTACATGCCATACCCCGTCCTTATCCTGCTCGATTGCCGGACCAGTCGATGGGGCGGTCGGCACGGTCTTCTGCCACGACCACGCGCTATGATCTATCGGACACTGAGCTGTAGAAAATCCCGTATCTGTTGTTGTTTCTGTATTTGTCGGTAAAGATTGTTCCTTTGTAGGCTCCATGATGCTCCACTTTTCCTCAGCATACCCTTATCAAAGAGGGTTAATTGTACAGATATGATATAGCGTATATCATATTGTATAGTCTAACTTATATTGTAGGAAAAGGTCAAGTGGATGTATCATTAAGGCAAGGCAGACGTGGTGAAGTGAAGACGGACCACAAGGGTCGCCCGTCGTACTGCGTACTATGTTTTAGCTTAGATTATTCGTTTATTACCTTGTCTACGCTGTTTTTGATAGTAGGATGAGTACATGTTATGATACAGATAAAAGAATATTCCTATTTGTTTATTTTAGCAGAGCAACAAGAAAAAGGTAAGGTATGGAGACCAACGATAGGCGCGTCAGGCGTACACAACAACTACTTGCGAAGGCTTTGATCGCCCTTACCTTAGAGAAGGGCTACGAGGCCGTGACGATTCGCGATATTACGGAGTACGCGGATGTTGGTTATGCCACGTTCTTTCGCCACTATACAAGTAAGGATGCTCTGCTCCGTGATGTGTCGGATGTCGTTTTGGCTGAGCTAAAAGCTTTACTGCCAATCTCTTCTAGTATGGATAGCACCGCCATCGGGAAGCCGTTATTTCTCTATGTGCAGGAACATGCGAACATCATCCGTGTCCTGTTGAGCAGTCGTGGCACCTCTTCGTTAGTACAACATATTATCGAGATGACAACACAGGACGTACTCGATAAAAACACACCGCTAGCGGATAGTGTGGTTCCCGTGGAGATAGCAGCCTATCACCTTATTACCTCTTCTATCGCCTTGATTCAATGGTGGCTAGACCATGACATGCCCTACACGCCTGAACGCATGGGTAGCATTTATCACACGCTCATCATGGAGCCGACACACGCTGTTGCGTTTAAGCCAGTCGCTCATGAACAGGTACAGGTGTAAACATATTTGGTAGAATTGCTCTCTTTTCTCCTTGTCCTATAATCTATAAGAGAACCCAAAGAACGCTAACAATTTCAGAGTAAACGAAAACATAATGCAACATACAAGTACATCCCTGCTAAAACGTTTCGCACCTTCAACATTCGCCCAAACAAACGCCGAAAAGTTGCTTGCCGAAAAAGCCTCTGCCCGAACCTTTACGTGGTTCGACGCCGCTATCGGTGTTGGTATCCTTTCGGACTTCGCACTCTCGTTTATCGACATCACAACGCATTTGTGGTATGTGGGTGCAATCGAGGTAGTGCTTTCACTCTATCTTCTTGCGTTATTACTCTTCAAAAATCTACGACCCCTTGTAGGCAGACTCCTACTGGCGGGTTTTATCGCTGGCATCTGCGAATTATTCACCGACGCCTCCGGTCAATCCGTCGCGCATTCGCTTATCTATCCTCTTGGTGCGCCGACCCTGTGGACCTCGCCGCTCTACATGCCGCTTTCATGGATGGTCATATTGACTCATCTCGGCTACATTGCATGGCGCCTACGAGTGTTGTTAGGTGTACGAAAAGCAATGGTGCTAGCAGGTTTTTTAGGTGCAATCCAGATACCTCTCTATGAAGAGATGGCTTACTATGGTAATTGGTGGCGTTACAAGCCAACTCACCTCATGCTTGGGCATACACCACTCTATGTCCTGCTCTTTGAAGGACTCATTGTCGCTACATTGCCCCTGCTCTATGATCGTATCGAACGCCGCGCATGGTTACAGGTGGCCTTGCTTGGCGTGATTGTGGGCGCGTGGATGCCCTTCGCGGCTCTTGTTTCGTGGTTACTATTGGGATTGTGAATATCCGTATCTCTTTATTTTCCATGCATATTCCTATAGTTTCAATGAAAAGTAGATGATTTTCAAATACTATGGTATTATCTTGAAGCAGAGAGAGCAATTGCGTACACAAGGGAGAGCTTTTTTATGGACGGCAAGATTACCTACCATCAGCAGATGAGTTACTGTGGCAAGGCACGTTGCCGTAAGTGCAGCGATGGAGTGGGGCATGGACCGTACTGGTATGCATACCAGACGATCAACGGGCATGTCAAACGTACCTATATAGGAAAAAAACCACCAGCCGAAGCCGTAGTGGCTGTTGCAGTAGAGGCTCTCTCGCTATTGTCACCTGATATCAAGCCTTCTCCCGACATGCTCCCAACAGGCCGTGTTCACAGCAACCCATTGATTGGACGCGAGGAAGAGCGTACCATGCTGCATTCGCTACTGCTTCAGGCCGAGCGTAAGCAGGATGACACGTCTTCGCAAAGGAAACGTGCAGACCTGCCACTGGATACGCAACGTAGTTCGCAATGCGTTGTTCTCTTTGGCGAGTTGGGCATTGGCAAGACGCGTCTCGCCGAGGAGTTAGGTCGTGAGGCGCAGCAACGTGGTTGGGCCGTGTTGTGGAATCGTGCCTATTTGCAGGAGAGCGGCATTCCCTATCGCGCATGGTCCGATATTGTGCGTAAAGCTCTCGATCTGAATACGGCAGCCGTGCTTCGTAGCAAGAGTATATCTGTAGAGACGCGCACACGCGTTGGATTGCTGCCCTCTCAATCATTGTTAGAGAGCGATATCCCCCGTCCTATTGTCGCAACGACTGCCGAGCAAGAAGTGATGTATCGTTCTCTGCAGGCCATTGTGCCAGAGCTACAGGTTCCACAACACACCCGTACTGCATTGGGTGTGAGAGAGCCAGAGCAAGAGCAGTTGCGCCTACGCGAAGCTGTGTACACCTTGCTCAACGACGAAAGCAAAAAGAGGCCGTTGCTGATCGTTCTCGATGATATTCAATGGGCGGATGGCAGTAGCTGTGAACTACTGGCGTATCTCGCACGCCATGTACATGAGGCACCTATTGTGTTGTTGGCAACGTGCCGTGAGAACGAAACGCCAAAACCATTGAGCAAATTGATCGAGCACATGCAGCGTGAACACACTGTCACCACGCTACATATTGACCCGTTGACACACGATGAGATCAGGCAACTGGTCGAGCATCTCCCCGAACCGCAGGTGCAGCACATCCAGGTTCAGGCGGCAGGCAACCCCTTCTTTGCCGAAGAGTTGGCACGCACGTCACCACCCAGACTGCCTGACACCATCACCGCCGCACTTGATTCACGCATGAACAGCCTGAGCGACGAGTGCCGCACCTTTCTGAAAAACGCAGCGGTCGTGGGTGGCTCCTTTGAATTCCCCCTTATTCATGATCTGGAGGTCAAACGCATCGGTGCGAATGCCGACGAAGACGCCCTGTTCGATCAGCTTGAAGAGGCACTTCAGGCGGGTATTTTGACCGAGGAAGGTATAGGGGCACGTGTGACCTATTCTTTCTGGCATCCACTCATGGTCACACACTTATATGATAGCATCTCAGCCGTGCGCCGCACACACACCCATCGTCGCATCGCCGATCTTTTGCTGCGTATGTATCATGGTCGTGAAGAAGAGATGGCGGCCACCATCGCCCATCACATGCTGTATGGGGGGGCGGAGCCGAGAGATGTTGTCCATTATGCGGAGATAGCCGGAGACCGCGCCTATGCATTGCTGGCATATTCTGAGGCTGAACGCTACTACAAGATGGCACTCGACGCCATACAAGCGGATGCGCTAGGTAAAAAATCTCCTGCTGGTGAACCTATCATAGCTCCTGCACAGCTTGCGTTACTCACCGAACGTCTTGCGGAAAGCGTCATGGTGCAGGGGCGTTTCGAGCAGGCGCGAGGCTTCTTCAAGAACGCCCTTGCACTGCGAACACAGCAAGCCAGCGATGAGCAAGCGTCACAGGATGAGGCGCAGGTGCAGGCATTGCTGTGGAGCGACATCGGGCGTACATGGCTCTATCTTGGCGATAGAACGCGTGCGAAAGAGTATTATGAGCGCAGTGAGCAAGTGTTGCAGCAAGCGAATGTCTCATCAGGTTTTGCGCGTGCGCGGCTTCGTTTGCTGCAAGGTGGCCTTTTTGTACAAGAGGGCAATTATAAGGATGCGTTGAGCGTGGCAAAAGATGCTCTGCAATTATTTCAGACAGCGACGGAGCAGCAACAGCATACACTGTATAACTCCGATGCATTGGCTCCATTGACACGTATACAGCGTACCTTGAATGGCGATCCAAACGATCTTGGCCGTATCTACATGCTGCTTGGCTCTGTCAATAACAGCATCGGTCAACTCAACAATGCCCTTACGCATCTGACGACTGCCCTTACTCTGTTTGAGCAACGCAATCAGAAACGTGAAATTGCCAACGCCTCTTGTAATATCGGCTATATTTTGTTGAAAAAGACAGAATATACATTGGCGCAAACAGCCTTTGAGCGTTCGCTCGCACTGGCGGAATACATGGGCGATGGACCTATCAGTTCGGTTGTGTTCAGCAACTATGGCGCATTGGCGGCATATCATGATAACTTGGGAGAGGCCGAGATGTGGTACAAGCGTGCCCTTGCCCTGGCAGAACAATTCAAAGATCTCACATATATTAGTATGTGGAGTGCAGAGTTAGCCGTGATTTTGCAGGCACAACAGAAAGCAGTTGAAGCCGTTCCCTTTCTCGTACAAGCATTCAAGGTAGGACGCACTATGCAAAACAACCTGTGCGTTGGGAATGCGCTCCTCGCCCTGGCACACATCCGTCTCCTGCAAGCACGACATCTTTCAGTAACCGCAAAACAGAGTAGAACGCGCCTCCTGAAACATGCTTATCGGAATGGTCGCCGCGCCCTTGTCCTCAGTGGACTAGAGGCCGAAACCTACACAAAGGGACGATTGATACTTGCCCAAATCTTGTTGCTCCTCAACGATATACCGAAAGCCAGGAAAATGTTCGAGGATGTTATCGAGCGAGCGCACCGCCACAACCTCACCTCTATCGAACAACAAGCGCGGGCTATGTTGGATGAAGTAAAAGCTTAGAAGAAAACACAAAGGGATGGTTGCGACGACATGTCGTCGCAACCATCCCTTTGTGTTTTCTTCTATATTTCATATTCCTGCGATGTCTATCACACCTAGTGGCGTATCTGCAATCCAAAAGTGCTGGAATCATTTTCGGAGAAGTGTATCAAACATAGTTCTGAATATAAGCAGAAAAGTCAGCATGGATGCCCTCTTATTAGCTATACTTCTTGTACACGCTAAGGCATGAAAAGAAATTAGCTATCAAGGAAGGTTTTCACACATGCAACATGTTATGCTTGATCTTTACCACTGCAACGCCGCATTGCTAGTGGATAGAGCATTTCTATACAGCATACTCGATGAGTATCCAGACTTCATTGGTATGGAAAAGGCTAGCCCGGTTGACTTGCGGAATATCAAAACATCGAATCCACTTGATGACGGTATGTCAGGTTTTATTATCATCGCGACCAGTCACGTAAGCCTGCATGCATGGCCTCCCTATGGCATGGTGAACCTCGATATCTTTTCCTGTGAACCATTCGATGTCGATGACGTTGCGCGTTTCGCGTGCGAGAAATTTCAGACACAGGATATCGAAATACATGCGGTAGAACGCGCCACACGCTCGCCCCGCGTTGTATATGCCGCACGGGATGTATTGGTGGGAGGAGGAGCGGGCGAGTTAGTGGAAGGAGGAACGGGCGACCACAAGGGTCGCCCCTACTATACTCTATTGATGTAACACGGTACATATTTGTATGGTAGGGGACCCTTGTGGTCGCCCGTTTGGGAGTGTCTATGAAGTTGGGAGCTTCTATGAAATTAAAAGGTATTGCGAGTCTTGCATTTTTGCTCAATGCGTTTCTTTTTGCCACCTATTACGCGGTGTCGAAGGAGGCTCTAGGACGCATCGATCCTATTGTGTTTACCTTTTTTGAGATGACTTCGCTTGTGCCTGCTGCGTTATGCATTCTTCTCTGCTCGTGGAAACATATTACGCGAGCAGTGATAAGACGTGGCGTCATTCTGGGTAGCACGCTGTGTTTGGCTCTGTTCACCATTGCTATCGCTCTCAAATATACGAGTGCCACGAGTACAGCATTTTTTCCGGCACTCAATGGTTTTTTAGCAGCACTTATTGCATGGCTTTTTTTGAAGCAACCATTGAGGAAGGCAACGTGGGTCGCTGGCCTTTTCTCTATCGCAGGTGCGGCTCTGCTCATCATTAACTCACCGATGGGTGGTATACGCGGTTCACTGATCGCCTTTCTTGGTGGTCTCTTCTTCACCTGTTACGTGTTTCTGTCGGAGCAGAAGCAGGAGCAGGAAATCGCACACTGGCCGCTCTTCGGTATCGAGCTATTGACGATGGCGGGCTGGGCGTGTCTCGTCTCGCTCCTCTTTGGCAATTGGCAAGCATTCCATCCAGAGCTGCCAAAAGATATTTATGTCATCGTGTATGTCGCGGGTGTATGTACCTTCTTGCCCACATTGATTACTGTATTGATGCAAAAACATATCTCAGCACTTACCGTTTCATTTATCTATGTTCTCGAACCAGTCCTGGGTGCGGTTATCGCGAACTTTTACCTGCACGAACTGCTGCCGCTCTATGGCTATATTGGTGGTAGTCTTGTTGTCCTGGGGGCAATCGTCCAGTCATGGAGCAATAGTGAGCGACCTCATACTGCACATAGGAAGGTACAACATGCGATATTGCGTGGACGTTCGTCACGGCTGGCAAGTACAGGTGCGGTTGTTTATCCGTTGCTGTTCCTCTTCGTTGGTGGCTTCCTGCTTGCTAAACTTGGTGGCTTACCTCCAACGTCCTGGCAAGAACTCTATGGAGTACGCACACAACTGCTGGCATCAACCGTTTTATGGCGAGAGACAGCGACACAATTGATCGTGGTGCAAGCGGTATGCTGGTTGGTCGCATGGGTGTCGGTGGTTCTCACAGGCAGTATCGGCATTGCACATGGTCTGTCTGTAAGAACCCGTCCAGCGTATCCTGTCCAGCAAGCGGCACATGTAGGGGCAATGCACTCCTCACATGATGTATTGCTAGCCGAAAAGAGCATGCTGCAACAGGTGCATACAGTCCACTCGACAGCAGCAGGGAACAGTCCGCAGCAGTTCTCTACAGGTAGCTTCGTTGCGACACAAGAAGATGCACGTATCACTGAGGACTTGCCAGAGATACAGCTGTGGGAAGAGTACCCAGAGATGGAACTCGCTATTGCCACTTATGAGGTACCATCCGTTGCTCCTATTGCAAAACAAGAAGACAAGGCATCACTTGAACAGCACCGTAAGATGCGTCGCATGCGTTTGGCTCGCGTGTAGGAGCCATAACGAACAGTGATTGTACATCATACCATAGAGAAATGAGAGAACGATGAAATACAATGATACAGGCGACTTCTGCGTCCTTTACGTGGAACTAATGGACGAAAAGACAGCATTGTTCACGACGATCATCGGGCAAAAGAAACCTGTGGTGTTGATGCTGGCTGAACAGGTACGTGTCTTGCAACACCCCGAAGACTTTACAGAACTGAAACACGTCAAGCGACAACTTGACCAGCCTATCGCTTTTGTAGCGGCACATAGTGAACGGCTGGTACAACTGGCGAACCGCAACGGTTTTCCGGTTTATCCCTCGATGGACGCACTTGCAGATGCATTGACGAAGGGACATTTGACGCGGCAACGTAGCAAGGCAACAACGATGCCACTTGACCCCGCACGTCTCGCTCTGCTCTCTAGCAAGACGGAACCGTTGACGCAGGAGTCGTTTGCACCGAATACACCGCTACCAATTACCGCACCTTTCGCTACTCAATTTACCGAACCCAGGTATGGAGTGGAGCTTCCAGGGAACCCGCTGCCTTCATCATTCCCCGAATGCGGCTTCGGGGATGCCCCTCCCATACACGGACGCGCTCCCGACACAATGTCATATGGGAGGGTTGCCCGCGAGGGAACACCCCTGTCCTCACACACAACTGCACCGAATACACCGCCTTCACTTACCGTGCCCTTGCCTCCACACATGACTGAGGATGTACGAAAAAAACGCTTGCCAACAATTCTTGTTGTCTTGACGATCACGGCATTGCTGGCCGCTGCTCTTGGTTCGTTCCTGGTGTTTGTGCCGAATGTGTCCATGAGCAATAGCGTCAATAGTGCCGCTGCACTGACTATTGAGGGGCACCTCTATTTCTTGAGCAGTGAGCAACTCAGCGAGAATAGTAGTCGTGGTATTGCCGATGAAGTGCAAATCGAACTCAGCAATGTTCCCAATCCAGCGGCTGGTAAGAGCTACTATGCATGGTTGTTGACCGACAAGAGCCAACCGGATACAAAGGCAACATTGGTCGGCACTTTACCTATCAACAAAGGCAATGTCCATTTTCTTTACCCTGGTGACGCGCAACATACCAATTTGCTCGCTGCCAATAGCCGCTTATTGGTGACAGAGGAAGATGCCGCAGTGACACCTCTCATTCCTTCGCCCGACGAGGGAACATGGATATATTACGGCGAGATTTCTTCGACACCTATTGCCAATACGGGTGATAGCACAGGTAGCACCAAGACGTTTAGTTATCTCGATCATTTGCGTCACCTGCTCGCGTCGGACCCTTTGCTGGACCAGATGGAGCTACCTGGGGGGCTGAATAACTGGCTGTATAGAAATACAGGCAAGATTCTTGAATGGACAGGCAGTATGCGCGAACATTGGGAAGAGACGCCCGATGTCACCTTTATTCGTCGCCAGACCATTCGCACGCTTTCCTACCTGGATGGTCTCTCCTATGTGCAACAAGACGTACCGCCGACGATTCCGCTCGGCATCAATGACCGCCTCGGACGTATTGGTCTGCTTCCGGTCAACGGTGTCAATCAGGACCCACCGGCGTACCTGACTCACCTCGCATTCCATTTGAATGGTTTGTTGCAGGCGAACACCTCTAACAAGGGATTACGTACTCAAATTGCGGCAATGATTGTCGCGTTGAACAATGTCCGTTTCTGGTTGATGCAGGTGCGTAAGGACTCACAACAGTTGCTCAAAATGAGCGATAGCCAGTTGCATCAACCGACCACGTTATCGCTCCTCAACGATATGATTGCGAATGCGAACTTTGCCTATGTGGGCCAGCCTGATACGACTACAGGTGAGGTGCATCAAGGCGTCTCATGGGTACACAGTCAGATGCAATCGTTGGCGGTGATAGCGATAGCGAAGTACAGCACTAATCGTTCATCCATCCAGATGATTAAAGATACCAACTACAGTGATATATAAGCATTAATTGTAGGGTATGAGTGGGCGCCCTTGCTCCACAATGACCCAGTTTTTCACGTTATGTTAACGCTTATGAGGCGTCCCCTTGCGGGCGCCCTGGAATGCTTTAGAGGTGGCAACAATGAATATACGTCTACTCGGCATAACACTGCTAGTGCTCATGATTATTGGCGGACTTGTCGCGGGTGTGTTTGCAAATAGTATCGAGCGTGCGCTCACTGTGCCCGCCCACGCCATGCCAGCTATGCCAGCAATTCCTATAGCCAAAGGCTCAATGTCAACGGCAACAACACCCACAACTACGACGAATGCCTTGGCTACTATCATTGCACAGGATACGTTTCAACGGCCCAACCAACCTTTGTGGGGGACCGCTACTGATACGCGCATGTGGGATGGTGATGCGAATAACGCAAACAATCAGAATGTGTTCTCTATTACCAATGGAGCAGGACAGATTACCAATGGGCAAGGCACATTCAACGCATTGCTTGGTACGGCGACCAGCAATGCCGAGGTGAGAATGCAAGGTTCTCTCAACTCCTTTGATGGCACTGTGAATCTTGGGGTCGTACTGCGTTGGACCGATAAAAACAACTGGTACAAGCTCTTTATTGATGGCAAAAGCGTTGTGTTGCTGAAACGCGTCAACGGCGTTAGTACGACGCTTGCCACGCAACCATTCACTGCTAAAGATGGTAGAGCGTATACATTTCGTTTTCGTGTCGTTGGTGCAATGCTGTTTGCAAAGGTATGGCGTAGTACACTTGCTGAGCCAGCAAACTGGGCTATTACTGTGAACGATACCGACCTTACCACTGGACAGCCAGGGGTGCGTGTCTTAGTAAAAAACAACACGGTGGTTACAGTGACATCATTTGTCGCAACACTTGCGAATAGCGGAATGTAAGGAGCAGGGACGATGCTTGAACAGGTGAAAACCGCGTATGCCAATGCTCTCTGGGTGCGCCTTGTTGTGTGCATCTCGCTCTTCATCGCTGGTGTGACACTGTTGCTGTTTTCTGGTGGTTTTCCACCCTGGGCATGGCGTTTTCTCTTTCAAACGCTACCTCAAGTTCCTACACTCGTGCGGACGCGAGGCTTTATTGTATTTGTGCCGCTGGTGGGACTGATTGTGTTATCGCTTGCACTCCTTATCCTCTGGAGTGTGATCGTAACGGCGTGGCTCAACATCCTTGTCTACTGGTACAACGAGCGACAGGCACGGCAACAGTTCGCGGCAGAGTTACAGGAGGCCGAGTGGCTAGCAGCACAAGAGACCACGCAAGCACAACACACTGAACAGCAGGAGCAAGCTATACCGCCGCTTGTTGTCGCTTTAAGGGAGCGTACAACCGCAACGCCACAGATGTATCAAGCAGTTGGCGATAGTGCCGTCACAGCACAGAGAGCGGCGGCACCGACAATGCGCCCTCCTGCAATGAACGCGCCCATTACACCTCTACCTCATAGACAACGGGAAGCCGTTGCGTCAGTGCGTACACCGCTACGTGTTGTTCCTCCTAACTATGAAGATGAAGAAATTGTGGACAAGGACACCGTACCGGAGAGCCATCATGAGGCAGAATCGTTTGACACAATTCCTATAGTCGCAGAATCTATACGAGAAGATGTTGAGCCTGATGAAACAACTTTACGCTACGTCATCGGTATTGCATCCGACCCTGGCCTTGTGCGGAAAGAGCAGCCGAATGAAGACAATCTGCTTGCCATTCAAGGAACCTGTATGACACCTGAAGGACCGCAGCCTATAGGTCTGTTTGTCGTTGCTGATGGTATGGGTGGGCACGCCAATGGGCGAGAGGCGAGTCGTTTAGCAATTCAAGCCTTCAGCGATGTCGTCGTGCCAGCCCTGTTGAGAAGTGTCGAGGACGAAGACATCTTTGTTGACATGCTCAAAGACGGTGTACACCGTGCCAACCTCAACGTCTATCAGCGTAACCGGGGACAAGAACACATGATGGGCACAACCATTACGGCTGCCCTGCTCGTCGGCGCGAAGGCATACATAGCCAATGTTGGTGATAGCCGTACTTACATATATAGAAAGAGTAAGCACGAGTTAGTTCAGGTTACACGCGACCATTCGCATGTTGCCATGCTCGTCGAAAAAGGCTCTATCATGCGTGAAGATATCTACACGCACCCGCGCCGCAACCAGATTTATCGCTGTCTGGGCGAACACGCCTCGGTGCAAATCGACCTCTTTCAAGAGAAGATCACCGCTGGTGATGGTCTGCTGCTCTGCTCTGATGGCCTGTGGGAAATGGTACGTGATCCCTCGTTAGAAAAGATTTTGCAACGCACCTTAGCGCAACCATCGCGTGCCAGCGAAATGCTGCTCGACGCCGCACTGGAAGCCGGGGGAGTTGATAATGTGAGCATGGTGGTTGTGGGTGTAGGGGTCTAATTCATTACATCCTATTGGCAAGATACCAGTTCAGGGGCTGTATATACGTTGTTCAACCCCTTTAAGCATTGTCACTGCCAACAGGGTGTAATGAATTAGACCCCTACATTTTGAACAACACATCACCTGCTCGTATCGACACCGTTTGCTCTCTATTCGTCAACTCTGCCAGGAAGCCGCGCCGCCCATGCATCAGAAATTGTAGTGCCTCCTTCACCTCAGTTGATGCAAGCGTCCTCCGAGCCGCGTAACTGCTAAAAGGCAGACAGGGAACGATATCTTCGATATGAGTAAGCATGAAAAACTTTCCTGTCTGTGCTTGCTGAATGGCGAGACCCATTTGCAGTTCGTCGAGTGTATACATCTTGTCTGACTCAACGATAATATTTTCGCCAGCGCAGCCATCGACCATGTGTTCACCGAAACGTGTTCTCATGGAATCATAGTGGCTGGTGAAGCCAATTGAGAAGCCATTATCGCCTCGACTCTTCGTCTGTGGATGCTGCTCATTATGTACATCAACAATCTGCTGACCATTCTCTGTTACGCCAACAACCCCTGCTTGCGAAAGCAGAAGTTCATCAACAACAAGCAAGCGTGTCGGGTCATACCATTCAGGCTTGCCCACTTTGATCGACGCTGGCTGTATCTGCACGAACATGATACGACCAATTTTTTGCATAGTTCTTATTTTCCGACGACGTAGCGCAGTTCTTCGACCACACGCTCCAATTGGGTTGCAGCGTCGGTGGCAGAGGTGGCGCCTGCTGCAAGCTGTTCTGTTACCTGTGTCGCAACTTTCAGAGCGGTGGCAAGCTTCTGGTTACTGGTCCCCTGATATTGTGCCGCGTTTTCGATGTACTGCGCGGCGGTGGTGGCCCGTTCCAGGTGTTGTCGCGCGCGTTTTTCGTCGATCTGGTACCAGTTCTGTGATAGCTCTGTGTTGATATCATTGAGTTGTCGAGCCGCAACCCTTGTCGCATCGGTGTAATACTGTACCGATTGCAGTCCAACCTGTGACGAATCTACTACCCACATCTGCTCGGATGCCGCGTCTTGCTGTTTCGTTGCCAGTGTATTCAGGGCATAACTACTCTTTTGTAGTGCTTCGACAGAGGTCATAATCGGATAAGAGATACGCCGTCCAAAGACAATACCGAAGATAGCGGCAAGGATCGCGATGGCAAGTGCTATAAAAGCAGTAAAAAACAACTGTTGGTTAGCAACAAGCGTAACCGTATTGACCGAATTCAATACATAATATGTCCAGGGAACAGTTGTGGCTGCAAGTTGCACGATCTGGAAGTCCTCTTTCTGTCCTGTCGGTTGCCCCTGATAGATTGTATCCGTTGTGCTATGCAGATGTTGTGCGAGCAGAGCGTCACTTAGTAGTGGTACATCATTTGTGGTGCCATAGCGTGCTTCACTGGTGATACGTTGCTGGACTTGTGGCGAGATTGGCACAACCGCTGTGAAGAGGCGCGATGGCTGTGTATCGGCGATACGCACCCCGTTTTCATCGAGAATGAAGGCATCGCGACCATCATTCGCCGGGCCTACGTCTTGCTTGACTATATCCCAGATGTAGTCAAGATTCAAGGTTGCACGCATAAAGCCGAGCAATGGGATATTTGATAAGCCACCAATAGGGCTGTAGATATCAACAGACGCCTTCTGTGTTGAAGGGTTGTAATAGACCGCTGAAGCGAACGTCTTGAGTGCATCTACCTGTTGTAAATCTTCCGGTGGTATCAGATACTGCCCATGTGTTTGTGGCATGATTGGATAGGAGAGGAGCAATTTTCCTTTTGTATCGAACAATGCCCACGTAGAATAATGTTTATCGCGAAAACGGCCTGCTTCTAGCGCGTAGGTGGCGTGAACCGCGAGATCACGATAGGTAGGGCTTGTACTGGGAGTGGCCTGCATAAATGTTAGTAGTGATGGGACCTGACTCAGTGTTTGAGCATCGAGCAGGCGTTCATTAAAGTAGGTGTTTATGAGTTGGACACGCGATTGGGCATCACTTGTCATTGCTTCTCTTGCTTGTGTGGTCAACGTTGGGCGCGACTGCAGCTCACTAAACACAATGGTAAGTATGAGAGGAAGTACCGCTGCAAGCACTAATCCTATGGAGATACGTACAGATAATGAAGGTCGTTTTTTTTGCGTTTGTACTGATCTTTGCAACCCTTGTTGAGCCATGACAAGTACCGTCCTTTGTTGATTATCGAATAACGCCAATATATGCCAGGTCGCGTAAGAGCTTGAGTCCTTCGTCCTGCTTTCGTCCTAATAGCCTGAGTAACTCTGCTACATTGCGCTGCCCGTCAATTAGCAAAAAGAGTTGTCGGTGTGTGCGCGATAAATGTGCATTTTCTATAATATGTAGTGCCTTTTCAGCGTACAGAATGCGTTGTGGCACCGCAGAAAAATCGTCACTTTCTGATCCTTGATCAGATGTTTGCATTGTTGGTGGAACGAGATGTGACTGTGTGTCGCGCTTTCTTTGTGTTAGTCCACCATCTCGCACAGCGGGAAGCGGATGTGTTGTCCTGTCTGATTTACCTGATGGTACAAAGAGGAAGCGGCAAGACCTCCATGTACGGAGCCACTGTAATGCTTGTTGACCATCTGTACTACGACTATGATTGCTACGTGCCTGCGTGATTTGTCCATTAGTGAACGTAATCTCTCCTAGCTCAAGCTGTGCATCGTCCCCGCGCTCAACGGTCAAAATGCCCGTCTTACGACCAAGCTGAATAACCTCAATGACGTTGGCAAGGTTGCTTGTCTCCGTCCCACGTTGTGATGGTATGGACATATCGCTCCGCCCGTTGAGTAGTAGCATTCATATTCCTTAAAATAGACGACTCGGCACATACAAATGATGCATTCGCTAAAGCCTCTTTATTATCGTCCGCTGGGTTGGCCCTGCAATCATAACACAACCTATAAATTTTGACAAAGTATGCACTAATCTGTCTTGTAATACATCTAAAATAGCGTAAAGCATGTGCTTGTATAAGTACTTTTGGGGGGATGAAGGAGACGAAAAAACCTGTTTGTTGTATGAATCATAGAGGTGTGCGATGATGAACATGTTGAAATGGGAATCGAACTGACTAGCTTTACTTATAGAAACATGCGATAATGGTAAAACCTGTGTCATGAGGTATCGTTAGAGACTCAGGCGCGACACAGTTGTCAACCTTGTACCTGTATCATACTCATGCTATACTGCTTGAGCATACCGAGAAATGCCTTGTCACGAATGCGAAATAATGCGCTATATTGAAATTAGGGAGCTTACCTTCGATGGAGTCTCGAAATCTCTCTCAGTCATCAGGGTCTTTTCCTGATGCGAGGGGGCAGGGTGAACGTGTGAGTAATGGAAATGGCTCATATGAAGTGCAGCAGAACGCACCCCAACCCGAACTGCTCTCAATCAACAACCTGGCTCTTTGCTGCTCAGAAGAGACCAACAAATTTCTCAAGCAGAGTGCCTCCAATGATCGCTTCTGCCTGGAAATGTTTCGTCGTGCGATTGTGAGGCGAGATGACGATGCGTGGGCGTGTATTTATCAACAATACGCACCACTGGTCCTTACCTGGGTGACACAACATCAAAGTGCAACTCCGCTTTTAGGGCAGGATGGCAGTGGTCCGCTGGTCAATGCTGCATTCGCCAAGTTTTCACAGGCCCTTACGCCTGTCAAAATGGCGAACTTCGACTCGCTAGCTGCCATTCTAAAATACCTCAAGATGTGTGTTCACAGCGTTGTTGCCGATGAAGTACGCTCGCGTCAATCACGTCAGTACGAAGAAACATTGGAACTTGTCGAGCATGAGCCAGCTTCTGATGATCCCGCAGATGATGTTGTGTCGAACATCTCGGCGCAGGGTTTGTGGAAAGTGATCCAGGAAGAGTTAAATGGAGAGGATGAGCGTGTGCTTATCTATCTTGCCTATGTACAGGGTATGAAGCCCAGTGAAATTAGTAGTGAGCATCGGCGACTTTTTCCCACCGTCGATGATGTGTACCGTATCAAACGCAACGTCCTGGAACGTCTGCGACGTAATCGGCGTCTACTCACGTTATTTCGGCAGGAACACGTGTAATCTGCATCTCCTGTCCAACTCACGATTCTAGCTTTTCTCTCATCGTTTACCCAAATAGATAAGGCAAATGCGAAAACAAGGAAGTGCATCGTTTATTGAGATGAAAAGAAAATTTGCTGAGTAGCGTGTAGTATGCAAGCGGCACTGGGGAGAGTCGAAGGTTTACTGCCACATCTACTCTCGTTTGACTAGAGGAAAACGCTCATGGAGTGTAGTAATCCGGGTGCCATCCGCGATGAAGAGTTAATTGCCTATCTTGAGGGGGAGAGTGTGCGACCTGCGGTACTACAGCATATCACACATTGTCAGTATTGCTCATCACAGGCAACCCTGTATCGCCAAATGGAACTCAAACTTATCAGGAATCTATATCGGTGGGATTGCCCACCTAATCAGGTCCTTGGCGACTATCAGTTTGGCCTACTTAGCCCACAACAAGCGGCTGAGGTCGGCAGTCATTTGCATATGTGTGTTCTATGTAAAGCAGAGGTGGCGACGCTGACCGAGTTTCTTGCGAATGACCCTATGCTTGTTCCGCAGAGACAGCTATCCACTCGTCCAGCCGTCAACGCTGTGCGGCCTGGACAAGAAGCAAAACGTATTCTGGAAAACCTGCGCGATACATCCCTTACAGGTACGCGCCGTATTATCGCAACGCTCTTGCCACAGCAACCGCGCCTGGCTCACCAGCGCGATACTGCACCACAAACGCCGGTTTGGCCGCGCCGCTATACTGCTGAAGATGTCAACATCTCTGTACAGGTGGAGCGTGCGGGAAGCCACAGGGACTTGTTCCAGGTGATCGGCTTTGTAGCGCGTAAGGGTACAACTCTGGAAATGTTAGATGGCACGCTCGTAAAGCTTACCATGCAAACGAGTACCTCGACTACTGAATATGCAGAGACAATTGACGATCTGGGGAATTTTGTCTTCGCCAGTGTTGTAGAGGGTACCTATGCATTGGAAATTCACTTTTTAGAGGGTATCGTTGTCATTGACTCGTTGCAGGTCGCGTTACAGTAACATACTATATGTATAGTAGGGGCGACCCTTGTGGTCACTACTGTTCAAATAAGACGTTCATGTATGGGGTACACCACCCAGCAGGAAAACGTTCCATTTTCAGAAGAGAAAAATGAGCGAGAGAATCCTAACGGGCGACCACAAGGGTCGCACCCTACTATACTCGTTCTACACCATAAACACGTTCTGTATAGTAGGGTGCGACCCTTGTGGTCGCCCGCCCTCTCCATTTCCACTTTGTTACTCTTATTTGAACAGTAGTGGCCCTTGTGGTCGCCCGTTGGTAATGGTCATATGACACCGCAAGAACTGGTTTCGAGCTTGCTGCTCAAGGGTGAAGAGCAGGGACGGCATATGTTACAAACGCATGTTCCTCTGCTCACTGATGTCACGCTTGATCAGCTCGTCTATCTTCTCAAAAAAGAGACAGATCGCCATTGGACAAACGATGCACAAACGTCGTTTGTCCTTTCAGGTTATCTTTTGTTTGTAGGAGACCTGACGCATAATACCTACTACCACGCACTCGGACTGATGGCGCGAGGTGATGCTTTGCGCCGTTTGGACCGCGATCAGGATGCCGTCCCTTTTTTCGATGCTGCTGGTGAAGAATTTCTTTTTGTGAAAGACGAAGTAGGCTGGGCGCGCACGCGCATTGGACGCATCAGTTCCTGCCTACGTTTGAACCGTACTACAGAGGCGTTGCGTGATGCGACACAGGCACATGATATTTTTATGCGGCATAACAAGTTGCTCCGCGCCGGTCAAATTGATGTAAACGCCGCTGTAATTAACTTTGAACTGGGGCAATACGATCAAGCTATACGGCTGTATGACCGTGCCATCGAAACGTACCTCATGCATGGCGAGCGTGTCGATCTTAATATTGCACGCGCCCGTGGCAACAAAGCTCTGACGCTGGCGGCACAGGGACGCTTCCGCGAAGCTGTCACACTGCATGAGCTGGCACGTGCCACCTTTATTGCTCAAGGTGAGCGAGAAGAGATATCGGTCGCACGCGAAGATCTGAACATTGCCGATATTAACGCAGCACAGGGACATTACAGCCAGGCATTGCTGCTGTATAATCAGAGTCGTACCCTCTTTGTACGTTACAGCATGACATTTTCTGCAGCAGAAGTGGCGCAGCAGATGTGTTTTTGCTTGATGCGCTTGAACCGTGTTCGTGAAGCATACGAACTTGCTGAAGAGACCGTCAATATTTTTCGTACCTCACCTGCTCATCAGCACAATCTCGCACAAACACTGATGCATCAAGCAGCGGCGGCCTCGTTTGAAGGCGATATCAACGCGGCAGAAAACATGTTGCAAGAGGCTAGTGATTTGCTAGAAGAGGGTGGGTTGGTGCGTCTCGCAGCCTTCGCACGCCTTAGACGTGCTGAGCTATACTTTGCGGACAAAAAGCTTGAGGCAAGTCTGCGTGAAGCACAGTACGTTGCCGATGCCTTTGCAGAGCAAGAAGACCTGCCACAACTTGCGCGTGCAACACTTTTACAGGCACGTATTGCCGAAACTGAACACAATCTTCCGACCGCGCAATATCTTTGTGACTCAGCCCTTGATATCGCCAGGAGTCAAGGTTTACTCGAACTCGAATATCATTGTGATGACCTGCTTGGTCAACTCGCCGAACAACGCGGCGACCTGGATACAGCGGCTCACTACTATGAGCGTGCGGTTCAGGGCATCGAGGATGTGCAGAGCCGACTTGTCATGGATTCTCGCACCAGTTTCCTCGAAGATAAAGCAGGCATCTATCAGCGTGCTGTGATGCTTGCCCTGAAGCGCGACGATAAAAACCAGGCTCTTATCTATGTTGAAAAGGCCAAATCTCGTGTGTTGGGCGACTATCTGCGTAATAACATTGATATTCGGCTTCGTGCTGGCGATAAAGCAGGCGAGGCGATTCTTGGCGATCTTGCACGACTACGCGAGGAGCAGGCATGGTTCAGTTCGATCGTCTACGAGACCGAAAACGAGGCTAATCTGAGCGACACCGCCATTATGCGTATCCGTGCAGTTGGCCCCGTCAAGGCACGACAGGAGATGCAGCAGCGTGAGCGACACATTGAGCATTTGTTAGAACAAATGCAACTGCGTTCCGCAGGCGACCTGGTAGCACGACCGCGCCCAAACTGGACAAATAGTATCGTCTCCTCGCTCTGGCCGCGACTCGATCCTAAGTCGGTCATGCTGGAATACTACCTGACCGACCAGGATATCTATATCTTCCAGCTTACACGGAGCGGAGTTGACGTACAGGTTGTCCATGACGCCGTTCCCAAACTTGATCGCTTGCTGACCCTGTGGCATGCGAACCTGGATCTTGCGAGTCAGGCATCTGGGAGCGCGGACCGCGCACAAGCATTTTTTGGCTTGCAAGAAAATAGTTTGGGTCTGTTGCAACGCTTATACAATCTCTTGCTACGTCCTGTCTCAGACGCACTCTATGCCTGTAGCCATTTGATTGTTGTACCTTACGGCGTACTACACTACCTGCCATTTCATTGTCTTTTCGATGGCGTACAATTTGTCGTTGAGCATCTTGACGTGTCGTACTTACCATCTGCTGCCCTCCTCGATATTTGTCGTCAACGTGGGCAACGTGTCAAGGCCAGTGAGATACACCTCGATGATGCGTTGGTGATGGGACTCTCCGACAATGGGCGTCTAGCGCATGCTGCTCAAGAAGCCGAAGTGGTTGCCAGGCAGCTAGGAGTGCAATGTGCCCTTGATGAACACGCAACTACAACGCTTTTAGAGCAGGTGGGACGATACAGTCCACTTGTGCATATCGCTGCACACGGGCTATTCAGGCTCGACTCCCCTAACTTTTCGCATATCAAACTCGGCGACCGCCAACTAAGTGCGATAGAAGTATTCAACTTGGACCTATCTCACTGTTCCCTTGTGACGCTAAGTGCCTGTGAGACGGGACGAACTGTTGTGCGCGGCGTTGATGAAGTTATTGGGCTTGGGCGCGGTTTTCTGTACGCGGGTGCTGCATCACTGTTACCCACTTTATGGAAGGTGGATGATGCAAGCAGTGCTGAACTGATGGAAATGTTTTATCGAGCTTTGTTACGTGGCTACTCGAAAGCTTCTGCGCTTGCCCAGGCACAACGCGCATTTCTTGCTCGTGCGCGTACCTCCATTCGTCCCTATCGTGTTCACCCCTACTTCTGGGCCGCGTTCCACCTGATCGGCGACTCTGAGCCATTGTTCGGCTAATACGCCCATTGCGTCCTCGCAGAGCTACTGCATTCATGCAGTGAAACCTTAGAAATACCTTAACGTTTCAAAGGGTCAGGTAAATTTGTGGCAATTTGCGGGGACTGAATCGTCTCATAGAGGGACTGTAATTAGAAAGACGAAATACTTAGCATATGGCACAGACAAAAATACCTTCGTACTCTTCCAACGTAAGCGAGATCATACAATCACCAGAGACACGACATGTATGGATATTTCCGTTAATAGTTTTATTATGTACTGAATGCGCTGTACTTTTCGTAAACGCGGTGCTACCTTTGCGCGGACTTTTGCTTTATGATGCTCTTCTAACGCAAATTGCTTCGTGGACACTTTGGCCTACATACCTGCTTTTTCCGCACCTACAAATCACGATAGGGCCAACTCTGGTGAAAATGCGGTTTCCGCTAGATTTGCTATGGAAGGAAACCTATCTCCTTTTCGGTGCATTGACACTCTTGTTTCTATTGTATCTTGTGGCGGTCTATACACTCCCTCGACGCATAACGTGGCATTATATTCTACTCTCTACTTTACTATTAGGAGTAACCCTTGCGCTCTGTCCGGCTATCGCTTCGCAAGATATTTTCTCGTATATCGCCTATGCACGTATGGAAGTGTTCTATCATCTCAATCCTTTCACACATCTCCCCACTGCAATTCCTAGCGATCCCGTATATTCCTACGTCTTTTGGAGAAAGCAATCGTCTCTCTATGGTCCAACATGGATACTTATTGCTAGCGGTGTGCAATGGCTGGCATCTATGTGTGGTCTCAAAAGTGTACCCTCTATGGTTCTTTTGCTACGCCTGTTCAGCTTGACTATGCATCTTGGTTCGTCGTGCTTGATCTGGTCGATCATCGGCCACTGCCAAAAAAGAGATATATTCTCTTCCCAGCATAGCCAGACACGTCGAATATTTGCGACCCTTGCTTTTGCTTGGAATCCACTCTTACTTTTTGAGGCGTGTATCAATGCTCATAGCGATACGACTGTCCTCTTTTTGTTGTTGTGTACGCTCTGGTTGCTTCTGCCACGACCACACACTGCACGCTATACAAGCTTCCTTGCGGTTGTTGTCTTTGCCATCGCTATTTGTCTCAAAGCGAACTTCTTGCTGTTGTTACCGGGGATATTCCTCTTTTTGCTATGGACGCAGTACACACACGCTTCCTGGTTGAAGCGTGTCGTCAACATGCTCCTACATGCAGGTGTAGGTGCAGTTGTCATTCTCCTGTTGTACTTTCCATTCTGGCAACACGGAGAGATTATCCATGTCCTGTTACATAACCCAAATACAGCGCATGACGCAAATAGTCTTTATGAAGTGTTCGTGCGTTTCTATGCGGGGCTTGCGAAGATACAAGTTCCTACTGCAAGTGTCAAAAAAAGTATTCTAGTAGAGTCTATTTCTCATACTGCTAGTACGCTTATTTTCCTTGTGGTCTATGCCGCACTCTGTGTGCGTGCGCTTATCATGCCGCGCTCTATCAATACCTTGCCTGCCCTTGTGCGCTGGATGACATTAGTGTGGTTTAGCTATTGTCTGTTTGGTTCGCCCTGGTTTTGGCCCTGGTATATGATAACCTTCTTTGGACTATTCGCGCTTGTCGAAGCTGATAATACACAGACGGATATGTGGTCCAGCCTCTTGCATGTCCCATTGGCTGTGCGTGCTTTCGCGTTTACGATGCTGACCGTGTACTGTTTTTATACGTGGGCACCGTATGTAAGCTTTGCGCCTTATATCTTTCATGCCCCCTGGTTGTATCTACGTGGTCTCTGGGCATGGTTTTTGCCATTGTTGATTCTTTGTCTCTATCCGTTCATACGGAGACGAGGAAGAAAAGCCGTTCGTGCGATTTCTGCTGATGCGTTGCTTCCAGTGTCTTAGCATCGTTGATAAGAAGGGAAGAAAAACAGGTAAAGGGTCAAGTACACTTATGTTAATGGTACAATCAAACAACGAGAGCAAAACATTCACAAGAGAACGAGCTTTCTTGCCTTTTGTGCTCGTGTTTGCAATAACGGTGGCATGGGGAATCATAGATGCAGTATTGCCTTTGCACGGTTTGTTCTTTTCCTCCGCGCAACTTATACCGCTCAGCCAACAGTTTCTTCTACCCAGTCGCATACTTTTCCCAGGACTTGAAATCACACCGTCTCTTTTCGCGACGGCTCAACACGTGCCACCTCCTACACTGATAGAGAGTTGGGGCGAAACGGCGTTGCTTCTCGGAGCTTTTTTTCTGCTATTTCTTTGCTATAGCCTTGCCTTGAAATATCTGCCTCAGAAAATAAGCTTACGCTATATGCTTATATTTGCAGCCTTGTTCGGTGGCATTTGTCTCGTCATGCCTACAGTAACTTCACCTGATCTTTTTTCATACATTATCTATGCCCGTATGTGGGCCGTATATCATCTCAATCCTCTGGTAGCAGCCCCGATTGTTGTTGCGAAAGACCCTGTATACTCCTTGCTCTACTGGAAAGACCAGCCTTCAGCATATGGACCAACCTGGATTATGCTCACGAGTCTACTACAGTGGTTTACAAACCTGACAGGCACGAAAACAAATGTTACGGCAATGGTGCTTTTGCTCCGTTGTCTGGGTCTGGCCGCTCACCTCTGGTCTAGCATTCTGATATGGTCTATTGGTGGACACCTGCAGCGGATGCATGGTAAAGAGAACAGCTATACGCGTGTACTGGCAACACTTGCTTTCGCCTGGAATCCACTGTTGCTTTTTGAAGCATGCGTTAATGCTCACAATGATACGGTGATGTTGCTCTTAATCCTCTCAGGTCTATGGTTTCTTGTACAGCGAAACTCGCTGTTCTCCTATGTATGTGTTGCGTTAATGTTGGCTCTTGCGACATGCTTAAAAGTGAACGCCGCCCTACTTGTGCCAGGATTGCTTATCTATGTATGGTTACAACCCGGTCGCTGTCAAAAACTCGCTGCCGTGCTACTCGTCTATCTCGCTACCGTTGTTGCCCTCTATGTGCCCTTCTGGGATCATGGTGCAATCCTACAACTGCTCTATGTCAATCCAGGTACATATCGTAACATAAATACATTGCCCGATTTTTTCGGTCAATTGTATAACAGCGTTAGACATCTTTTTGGCTCGCCGCTTGCACCCGAAATTGGCTCTAGGGCGGAACGAATGACACATACTTTCAGTGAGGGGTTGTTCGCGCTTGCTTATATGTTCTTGTGCTTGCAAGCTCTTTTCACTCGACATCGCTTACAAACACCTGTACAGCTTATACGATGGATGACGATAGCATGGTTTCTGTATTGTTTAGTTGGTGCGCCCTGGTTCTGGCCCTGGTATGCCGTGACCTTCTTTGGCCTCTTTGCGCTTGTGGAAACATGCACTATTTCACAGCACCCTTCGATACGGAGTATTGTCGCTCGCGTATTCGCCTTCTCTTTACTCAGCGTCTACTGCTTTTCCCCCTGGGGAGTGTACAATAGTTTTATTCCTTTCATGGCAGGATTTCGCTGGGTCTATCTACGTGGCGTATGGGTCTGGTCGCCTGTTCTCCTATTGCTCATGTGGTATTTTAAGCATAAGCATACTAAAGAAAAAACTGAGAGGAATTATGTTAAGTAGTATATGGTCACATCTAGGCCAATACATAATTCTTGTGTCAGAAGATGCTTCTTGACGTAGTGGGCAAAAAGTCTTCATTTTCTTTACAGAAAGGCCCGAAGTAATGAACTATCTCGCTCCTGACTACATCTATACCTCACAAGGCATAGAGCGCAATATGCTTGTCTCAATCACAGATAATGGACGTATCGTTGCTATCGAAAAGCAGGCTGATAGTATCCCTAATAGTTCCACATGTCTTCCAGATATGCTTTTGTTACCTGGTTTTGTAAATGCACATAGCCATGTTTTTCAACGTGCATTGCGCGGCCATACACATCGTGCGCTCTCGGAACATGATAGCTTCTGGACATGGCGACGTGCGATGTATGCCGAGGCCCAACGGCTCAACCCCGATAGCTTGTACGAGAGTGCGCTCCACACATATAAAGAGATGATTGCGGCAGGCTATACCACAGTAGGAGAGTTTCATTACGTGCATCATCAAACCAATGGGCAGCCTTATGCACATCCTAACGCGATGTCGGAGGCGGTGTTAGCGGCTGGACGTGACGCTGGTATTCGTGTGGTGTTACTGATGACGGCCTATGCTCAGAGTGGTTTTCAGCAACCACCGGAAGAGGGGCAACGCCGTTTTTGTGATCGCTCCGTCGATGCCTATCTGCAGCGCGTTGATGATCTTCGCGTCAAAGGCACTTCGATAGGAGTTGCGCCACATTCAGTCCGTGCCGTGCCAGAGCAATGGTTCCGTGCTATCGCTGACTATAGCCGCACATACGAGTTACCGCTTCATGTTCACGCTGATGAGCAGACCGCCGAGATCGAGCAATGCCAGGGGGCATATAACTGTACTCCTATTGAACTCTTAGAACGCTTTGGCGCGTTAGGACCCCATACAACCATTATTCACGCCACACATGCGAGCGAAACTGAACTTGCATTACTGGCAAAGTACGGCTGTACTGTATGTGTCTGTCCCACAACCGAAGGCGATCTTGGAGATGGTATTGCGCCTTATGCAGAATTCATGAGCAAAGATATCTTGCTGGCAATTGGCGCGGATAGCAATACACGGCTCGATCCTATCGAGGAGTTGCGCTGGGCCGAGTATTCTGCTCGTATGCGCTACCAACGTCGCCGTGTACTTGTTTGCGAAAAGCTTGCCTCTCCTGGCCCTTTATTGCTCGATATTGGCACACATGGCGGGGCGGTTGCGCTTGGACAGTCAACAGGAATACTTGCCCCAGATATGTCTGCAGATTTTGTTACCATCAACCTCAACTCCCCTTCGCTCTCTAGTTGGACACCGGATGATGTGCTAGACGTGCTATTCTTTGGTGCCTCGTCTGAGGTGATAAAACAGGTATGGGTTCAAGGGAAGAATATCAATTAAACGTGCTGTGCTGGCCTATTATAGATTCGCCATAGGTCAGCGCAACACGTTTATTTTTTATTACCCTCTTGCCAGAATTGCAAAATGATGATAACCTCGACATGCAATAATTTAGCCAAAAGGATATGAGGAGAATCTAGCTATATGACACAGACCACCAATAATGGCAATAAGACAACACAAAAGCTCTATCGTCCAGGGCAACGTCAGCAGGAGCGTCTACAGCGTATCGCGCGTCGTAAAAGGCGACGGACGATTATTACGAGTACGATTATTGCCCTGGTCCTCATTGCGTTGGGCAGTGTCGGTTTCTGGCAATATCAAGTCTATACCGATCATCAACACGCTCTTGCTGTGTCAGCCACAGCTACAACCACCGCAAAGGCACATGCGAAATCTACCGTGCAGGCGAATGCATCGGTTACAGCTGGTGTACAAGCATCGGCAACCTCCGTGGCACAGGCGGTAAGCACTGCATATGCAGGTTCGCCCACTCCCTCGGCTGGCCCTACGACTCCTCCGGTTGTGACACAGGCGGCAACGAAAACGGCGGATGGCTTACAAATAATAGATATTAAAGTTGGCTCTGGTGCTGTGGCAACAGCAGGAAGTACTGTCGAAGCAGAATATACAGGTTGGCTGCAAGGCTCCGGCAAAAAGTTCGATAGCAGCTTCGATCACGGCGGCCAACCAATTACAGTCACACCGCTTGGCAAGGCGCAGATTATTCAAGGATGGAATGAGGGTCTTATTGGTATGAAAGTTGGCGGCACACGTCGTCTCATCATTCCACCTGCACTCGCCTATGGTCCTCAAGCGCAGGGACCTATTCCCGCCAATGCGACGCTCATTTTTGATGTCACGCTCGTTTCAGTCAAATAATAGACGCGTATAATAGACAAAAGTACCACACATAAACATATGTTTATGTGTGGTACTTCCATATTTTTTGCAGCTTTGCCCTTGACATTACAGGGAGAGAACAGGTATAATTTTAGCAATTTGAAACATGTTTCCCAATAAAACAGTGCTTATGCAAAGGCGCAATATCATCATGGCCTCAAACATTTGGCTAGTGCCAATACAGCAAACTATTCAAAGGGTACACTGCCCGGTAACTCATCTTATAGATGGGCCGGATGGTCTTTTCTTTGAAGGACCTGAAGAAAGTGCCTTTTCTTCCTCATCCCGTTTCCAGGGGTGAGGAATTTTTTTGACCTTTTTATTCGCTTGGAGGGATACAGAGTATGAACCATGTCATAACGAGAATGCAAAACGACCTTGAGCCTATCGCTGGAATGTTCAAAGGGAAAGACATTGTATCCCTGGACCAGTTTTCACAGGCAGACCTCTATACGCTTTTTACACTGACCCATGAGATGAGACGTATAGCCGTACACAACGAGCCATCAACATTGCTTGCTGGCACGCTCACATCTTTACTCTTCTACGAGCCTTCCAGCAGAACATTTGGCTCATTCGCGGCGGCTATCAAGCGGCTTGGAGGTCAAACGCTCGACATTCAAAGTCCTGAAACTGTAACCTCCGTGTACAAAGGCGAGACATTCGAGGATACCATTCGCGTCTTCGAGGCATACTCCGATGCTATTGTGTTGCGTCACAAGGTGGCAGGGGCGGCGAAGCAGGCGGCACAGGTGGCGGAGTTTGTGCCAGTGATTAACGCGGGCGATGGCAATAACGAACATCCAACACAGACATTGCTAGACCTCTACACGCTCTACGAGACCTTTGATCGGCTCGATAATCTCACTGGCCTGCTTGTTGGTGATCTCTTGAATAGTCGCACCATTCATTCGTTGATTAGAGGTCTCTCGCTCTTCAAGAACAACACCGTCTACTTGCTGTCTCCGCAACGGTTGCAATTGAACAGAGAAGAATTTCAGCAGCTTAGTGAACGCGACATTACCATTATCGAGATCAGTAGCGAACGAGAAATACCACGCAATTGTCATTTCTGGTACTGGACACGCATACAAAAAGAGCGTTTTGCCTCAATTGAAGACTACAAGGATGTTGCTCAAGAGACATTCTTGGTGACGCCACGTTTGATGAGGCAGTATGCCAGCAAAGACATGATTTTGATGGACCCACTGCCGCGCGTAGGCACAATTGAGCCAGAGGTTGATCGTGACCCGCGTGCCGTCTATCTACGCTCACAGATTAGAAATGGTCTGTACACACGTATGGCCTTGCTTGCACTGGTGCTTGGGAAAGTATAATTGAAAGGACGAGCTTGTCAAACATGACATTACGAAATACATTGCTAAGGGAATATAATTCTATGTATATTGTCGCTCCCCGACACACTGCGAGGCGAGGTCGGCTTATCCTTGAAGACGGAACATCAATGGAAGGTATGTCGTTCGGCTATGAGGAAGCAACGGCTGGAGAAGTTGTCTTCAGTACAGGTATGGTCGGCTATCCCGAAGCGTTGACGGATGCTTCGTTCGCGGGTCAAATCCTCAACATGACCTACCCGCTTATCGGCAACTATGGGGTGCCTGATCGCTCTGTATGGGAAAGTGACAGGGTGCAGGTCTCTGGTTTGATTGTCTCGAACTATACCGATGAGCCTTCGCACTTTCAAAGCACTATGAACCTTGGCACATGGCTACAGGAGCAAAAAGTGCCTGCATTGGAGATCAAAGATACACGGTTTTTGACGAAGCACATTCGTACTCATGGTGCGATGTTGGGGAAGATTGTGTTCGATAGCGATATTCCCTTTCACGACCCGAACACTGATAACCTTGTTGCCCGGGTCTCAAACCCCAACGTTGCGGTCGATGGTAGCGGCGATATTACATTAGTACTGCTCGATTGTGGGGCCAAGTATAACATTGTACATTCCCTGATTACACGCAATATTCGGGTGATCACTGTGCCCTGGGACTATGATCTTTTCTCAGAGGCACGCGACTTCGACTTCGATGGCCTTTTAATCTCGAATGGTCCTGGCAATCCTAAGATGGCACAGAAGACAATACAGACCATTCGCACTGCATTAGAGCAGAATATACCAACGCTAGGTATCTGCTTGGGGCATCAACTGCTCGCCCTCGCAGCAGGTGGCGATACCTATAAGCTCAAATTTGGGCATCGAAGCCAGAATCAGCCCTGTCTTCTCGTTGGGTCGAAACGCTGTTATATCACCACACAAAATCACGGTTTCGCCGTTGGCACGCTACCAGAAGCGTTCAATCCCTGGTTTGTCAATGCGAACGACGGCAGTAACGAAGGGATGCAGCACACATCACGACCTTTCTTTTCAGTACAATTTCATCCAGAAGCGACGCCGGGGCCGGAAGACACCGAATGGATTTTTGACTACTTTCTGGACAAGATAAAAGGGAAATAATACGTGAAAACATTTCGGAAGGTATTGGTGCTGGGGGCGGGCGCACTCAAGATTGGGCAAGCGGGCGAGTTCGACTACTCCGGCTCACAGGCACTCAAGGCGTTACGCGAAGAGGGCATTGCTACAGTTCTTGTCAATCCAAATATTGCCACTATTCAAACATCTAAAGCACTAGCGGACGAAGTATACTTTTTACCAATCAATGCCTTTTTCGTCGAGAAAATCATCGCAAAAGAGCGACCTGATGGTATCTTGCTCTCCTTCGGAGGACAGACGGCACTTAACTGTGGCGTCGAATTGTTCAGGAATGGTGTGCTGGAAAAATACGGTGTAGAGGTCCTGGGTACGCCCGTTTCGGCGATTATCCTTACGGAAGATCGCCAGGAGTTCGCACAGCATCTCGCCAGTATTGCTGTGCCGACGCCACAGAGTAGAAGTGCCGAAACACTTGAGGATGCACTCTCTATTGCGAAAGAGATTGGCTTCCCAGTGATGGTGCGTGCGGGCTTCGCGCTTGGTGGACAGGGGTCGGGCATCGCCCACCATATGGAGGAGCTAGAGCATATTGTCAATGGTGCCTTCGCCTTCACGTCGCAGGTACTGATCGAGCAGTATCTGCATCACTACAAAGAGGTTGAGTACGAGGTGGTGCGTGATTGCTACGACAATTGTATCACCGTCTGTAACATGGAGAACATGGACCCACTCGGTATTCATACCGGCGAGTCTATTGTCTTAGCTCCAAGCCAGACGCTCACAAATGCTGAATATCACGAACTGCGTAGTGCATCGATCAAAATTGTGAGAAGCCTCGGTATTGTAGGTGAATGTAATGTGCAGTTCGCGCTTAATCCAAAGACCTCAGCTTTTTCGGTCATCGAGGTTAATGCACGGTTGTCGCGTAGTTCCGCGCTCGCCAGCAAAGCTACCGGCTATCCACTGGCCTATGTTGCCGCCAAACTTGCACTCGGCTATGGATTGACCGAACTGAAAAACGAGGTAACGGGCGTCACACAGGCATGTTTCGAGCCAAGCCTGGACTATCTTGTCGTAAAAATTCCGCGTTGGGACCTGGATAAGTTCAAAGGTGTTGATGAGACCATTGGCACTGGCATGAAGTCGGTGGGTGAAGTCATGGGTATTGGACGCACCTTTGAGGAAGCGTATCAAAAGGCCATTCGTATGCTCGACCTGGACATCGAGGGTGCTACCTCAGAAAAGGTCTTTGGTAGTAGCGAAACAGTAGAGAATGCAATAGACAAATACCTCTATACACCGACTCCGAAACGTATGTTCGCGCTGGCAATGGCACTGCGTTCGGGTATCTCTATCGAGACCATACACGATGTGACAGGTATCGATCCCTGGTTTGTGCAGAAGATTAAGCGCATTGTCGATGCTGAGTATGACTTGCAGGCAAGTCAAGACCTCTCCGTGTCCAAACTCTGGGAACTCAAGCAGATGGGGATGTCCGATAAGCGTATTGGTGTCTTGACTGGCAAAACGGGGTTAGAGATACGCAAAATCCGTAAATCGCTTGGCATCATCCCCAGTGTCTTCCAGATCGATACACTCGCCGCCGAATTTCCCTCTGACACCAATTATCTCTACATGACATACAATGGGCATCATGACGATGTAGAGCCGATGCGGAACGAGGGCATCGTTATTCTCGGCTCCGGTCCCTATCGCATTGGCTCGTCCGTCGAGTTTGACTGGACCAGCGTTAGCACCGTCGAGGCTCTCAAACGCCATAATAAGCGTTCGATTGTCATCAACTGTAATCCCGAAACGGTGTCAACGGACTACGATACCTCGGATCGTCTCTACTTTGAAGAGCTAACCTTTGAGCGTATCACCGATATCTGCGAATTCGAGTCGCCCTATGGTGTCATCGTCTCGGTTGGTGGGCAGACGCCGAACAACCGTGCCAAAGCACTGCAAAACTATGGTATTCCACTTTTGGGAACTGATGCCAGCAATATCGACCGTGCTGAAGACCGTAACAAATTCTCCAATCTGCTCGATACGCTGGGTGTGCGTCAACCTCAGTGGAACAGCTTTGCAGACATAGCGGAACTTACGGATTTTGCCGAACGTGTTGGCTATCCTGTGCTGGTACGTCCATCATATGTCCTTTCTGGCAGTGCCATGAACATCTGCTACACAAAAGAGGAATTGGTGCGCTACACGAAAGAGGCAGCAGCGGTCTCACCAGAACATCCCGTAACCGTCTCCAAGTTTTTTGAGAAGTTCAAAGAGATCGAGCTTGATGCGGTGGCTCAACATGGGAAAATTAAAGCCTTTGTTATCTCAGAGCATATCGAAAATGCTGGCGTTCACTCAGGCGATGCTACGATTGTGCTACCACCACAATACATCAATGCCGAGACACGCACGAAAGTCGAGCATGTAGGCCATGCTGTTGCCGAGGCACTGGCAATCACAGGTCCATTCAATATGCAATTCCTGGCACGCGACAATCAGGTGTACGTTATTGAAGCAAACCTGCGAGCATCACGCACCTTCCCATTCATCTCGAAGGTGATTGGTGTCAACTTTATGACGCTGTTTGTTGATGCGCTCTTTGAGGAGAACATACCCGCTATTCCTATTCTGCCACCAAACTTTGTCGCGGTCAAAGCCCCACAATTCTCATTCTCGCGCTTATCGGGAGCCGATCCTGTACTGGGCGTCGAAATGGCCTCGACTGGGGAGGTTGCTTGCTTTGGTGACGATATTGAAGAGGCGTATCTCAAAGCGATTATTGCGACTGGTGGCTCTATTCCATCAAAAGGCGTCTTTATCAGTCTTGGTGGTCAGGATAAAAAGCTCAAGTTCTTAGAGGGCGCGAAGCAACTGCACGCTCTGGGGATACCACTGTATGCCACCGAAAAGACGTGTGAGTTCTTACAGCAGCACGGCATTGATGCGACTATGCTCTACAAAATTCATGAGCAGCGTGAGCCGAACGTGCTGACCTACTTCTGCGACAACAAAATTGATCTTGCAATCAACATCGTCGATGGATATATCAAAAAAGAACTTGACGACGACTACGCCATGCGTCGTTACGCTGTCGATCACAATATCCCGTTATTCACGAAAGTCAAGCAAGCACGCCTCTTTGTGAAAGCCATTGTAGAGAAAGACCTTGCGACCATTCCCGTGAAATCTTGGAATGAGTATGTGTAAAAGGATAGTTTTTCAATGTCAACATCATTGATCGGGTCGATTGTCCTGCCCGACAAAATCATACAGGGGACATTATATATCGCCGATGGCAAAATCGAGCGTATCGAAGAGGGTTACGCTAGCAATTATACCCACGATTTTCGCGGTAAGTATCTCTTGCCAGGATTGTTAGAGGTGCATGGACATCTGCGTGAGCCGGGACTAGACTACAAAGAAGATATTCCGCACGGCTCACGTGCTGCCCTTGCGGGTGGCTATACAACTGTTTTCGATATGCCCAATACGAAGCCGCCGACAACAACGGTTGCACGTGTAAAAGAGCAAATACAGCGTTACGAGCAAAAATCGTACACCGACTTTGCGATCAATATGGGGACCTCGCTGGAAGAGCGAGATGAACTGAAGAAGGTTGATACAAGCCTGATTACGGGCGTCAAAATCTTCGCCGCTGGTCACGCCACGACGCCGACAACGATAGGGCGTATCAGCGATATCGCCAGCATTTTCGAGCTACTAGGCGAGCGTCACATCATGGCACTCATACATGCGGAGAACCAGGAACTTGTTGACTACTTCACGCACCACTATCGCGATGTGTTGGGACGACACGACCCGTCGGCGTGGAGTGAGGCAAGAAATCATAGTGTTGTGCTAACCTCTGTGCTGGAAATGATTGCGCTGGCAAAACATTTTGGTGTGAAATTGTACCTATTACACCAATCGACGCCTGAAGAGTTCGCGGCCATCGAGTTCGGACGCAACATCGGTGTCGATGTCTACGGTGAGGTGCTGACCTTTCACCTTGCGTTCAATACCGACGACTACGAAACACATGGCAATCTTATCAACGTCTCTCCTTCTGTACGTAAACCCGAGGTACAGAAAAATCTGTGGCAACTTTTGCGCGAAGGCAAAATTGATACTGTTGTCACAGACCACGCTCCGCACACACTGAAAGAGAAGCACAAAGAGAGTGTGTGGGAGGTCGCATCTGGTATTCCAGGTTTTCAAGAAGCTCTGCCTATTCTGATCAGCGGTTGGATACGACACTTTGGGCAAGAAACACTGGAAGAAGGACTGGTGCGTATCGGACAGGTGACCTCGCAAAACATCGCGCGTATCTTTGGTTTTGCTCAAAAAGGTGGCCTTGCCGTTGGCAAAGATGCCGATATCGTGGTTATCGATACCACAAGAGTATGGATAGTGCAAAAAGCCGACCTACTCACAAAAAACCAATGGTCGGCCTATGAAGGCATGGAATTCGTGGGAAGGCCCATTGCGACCTTCTTACGTGGTACGATGGTCTATCAAGATGGTAAGGTACTCGGCGATCCACAGGGCAGACGAGTGAAGAGGGAGGCATAAAAATGAATGATTCAGCAATGCTGCAAATGTTTGTGGATGCAGGCGCGATTCTTACCGATAGTCATTTTGTGTACAATTCCGGTCGGCATAGCTCTGTCTACATCAACAAAGACGCACTTTACCTGCATACAGGTATTGTCTCAAAACTCTGTCGAAGCATGGTACAGTCCTATGACGCGGAGCAGATAGATGTTGTGGTCGGTCCCGTATTGGGCGGCATTGTGCTATCACAATGGACAGCGTATCATCTCAATAGCAGACGCGAGGCAGGCGAAACGTTAGCTGTCTATGCAGAAAAAGAGCAGGGGTCGGACCAGAATTTCACATTCAATCGTGGCTACGACCAGCATATTGTGGGCAAAAATATTCTGGTGGTCGAGGATATCCTGACTACTGGTGGCTCAGTACGTAGAGTGATCGAGCTTGTACGCAAGCATGGCGGTAATGTTGTCGGTGTAAGTGCGCTGTGCAATCGCGGTAATGTACAATCCTATGATGTAGGCGATGTGCCTATTTATACACTGGTAACACTCGACCTTGCGACATATGCGGCAGAAGAGTGTCCATTTTGTCAGCAACACGTGCCTATCAATACAAGTGTTGGTAAAGGACGGATGTTCCTGGCAAAACAAAGAGCATAATGAGATGTATAAACAACAAGTGGAAGATTTTGAACCTACGTTTATGTCGATGCTGGAAAAACGCTGGCAACGCAATCTGTTTGTGTGTGTTGGGCTAGACCCGGTGTATGATGGACTACCAGCGAAGGTAAGACACAACGTATTACCTGAAGAAGCGTTTTTCGCATTCAATTGTGCTATTATTGATGCGACGCACGACCTTGTTTGTGCCTATAAACCTAACTCAGCGTTCTATGAGGCATTAGATGATGCTGGCATACGGGCATTAACAAGAACTGTCGAGTATATAAAGCAAACATATTCAGATATCCCTGTAATCTTAGATGCTAAACGAGCAGATATTGGCAATACGAATCGTGGTTATGTGGAGGCAGCTTTTGAGGGCATATGTGCTGACGCCATCACGGTTCATCCCTATCTTGGCAAAGAAGCACTAATGCCCTTTCTTGAGCGCAAAGATAAAGGAATTATTGTGCTGGTGAAAACGTCAAATCCAGGAAGCGACGAGTTTCAAAATCTACTTGTTGGTGACAAACGAGAACCGCTGTATCAGACTATCGCACGTAACGTAGCGCATACATGGAATATGCATGGCAATTGTGCGATAGTTGTTGGTGCCACCTATCCTGCTGAATTAAAGCATGTGCGAATAATTGTGGGTGATATGCCTATCCTCATTCCTGGCATTGGAGCGCAAGGTGGTGATATCGAAGCGACGGTAAAAGCGGCAAAAGATAGTCGTGGCCGGGGCATAATTATCAACTCCTCACGCGATATTATCTTTGCTTCACACGGCGATGATTTTGCGGAAGCAGCGAGAAATGCGGCACAGGAACTACACGGTGCTATCAATATATTCCGGGTGTGATATGAATCTACAAACGGAATTGGCACCGCGCCATAAAAGCGGCTTGCTTCTGAAAAATCCTGTTATGATGGCGGCGGGTACATTCGGCTATGGAGTCGAAAACGCGAAAATCGCAGAGGTGCAGCGTCTGGGTGCAGTGATCTCGAAGGGGACCACGTTTCATGCACGCAAAGGCAACGCGCAACCGCGCATTGTGGAGACCTCAGCAGGTATGCTGAACGCCATTGGCTTACAGAATCCTGGTGTTCATAAGGTCATCTCCAAATATGCTCCTATCTGGTCTACATGGAATACGCCTGTTATCGTCAACATTGCAGGTGAAGATATCGACGAGTTCGTGCAGATTGCGGAACAACTCGAAGGAGTCGCGGGCGTGGCGGGCATCGAGGTCAACGTCTCCTGTCCCAACGTGCGTGCAGGAGGAGTTGTCTTTGGAGCAGACCCGCAAGCCGTTTTTGACGTAAGTGCTGCACTTCGTATAGCCACAACGCTACCTCTAATCGTCAAGCTTTCGCCGAATACGGGTGATGTACGTCCAACCGCTCTAGCTGCAGCCGAAGCGGGTGCTGATGCTGTTTCGTTGATTAACACGATTACAGGTATGCGTATAGATACTTCCACGCGCAAACGTACACTGGCGAATGGCACAGGCGGTTTATCGGGACCAACTGTGAAGCCAATTGCGTTACGTATGGTCTACGAGGTAGCGCAGGAACTTCGTGTATCGTATCCGCATGTACCAATCATCGGGTTAGGTGGGATAGGTAGTGTGAACGATGCGCTTGAATTTTTGATGGCTGGTGCATCCGCAATCGAGATTGGCACAGCTAACTTTGTGAACCCGCGTATCGGCATCGAGATTGTAGAAGGAATCGAAGCATTCTTAGAGCGAGAAGGTGTTGAGGATGTGAGGGAGATTGTGGGGGTGGCTTTGTAGGCAATTGTAGGAGACGAATATGTCACTGAATGAGGCCGAAGTGCATAATTTTCCCTGTTGTGGTTACACTGAGTTATATCCGAGTAAGACCAAACCCATGAGAACCAGGCCGACACCTATTGTTTGATGAATAGCTAGCTTTTCGTGCAAGACAAATGCTCCGTACAGGAGCGGAAGAAGCACAAAGCATGAGCCAACCGCTGCAGCAATTCCTGTAGCGACGATATGTGTGTTGAAACTGTAGAGAAAATGTCCACCAGTATCAAGGAAGCCTGCCAATGCCGCAAATCCGATCATTATAAGCCAACTACTGTCACGTTCATACTTCTTGTGCTGTACTGAAATCGTTTGTGTACGCAATCTCCATTGTTGTAAGAAACGAACGCTTGCCACGATCAACGCACTACAAATACGCATCCAGAAGATGGGAAGAAACCATCCTACGGCTTGAGCGGCGGCACCAGTACCGAATAAGACTAAACCAAATACGAGCATCGCAACTAATCCCCACTTCGTGCCTCCCTTCGCGAAAACTGACTTGTTCATAGTCTTAAAGAAGGCTACAGGTGATGTTCCTTCCAGGGAGGCAAGTACAATGCCCAGAAATAAAATGAGAAGCGCACTTCCTTGCCATACTCCAAGTGACTCATGCAGAAAAAGAATGGCTAGTAGGACAGCAATTGCGCCATCAGCAGAAGTTAAAGGCGAGACAATCGCTAGAGGGCCTAATTCCAGGCCACGATAAAAGGCGAAATAACCAATAGCAAGGAGTAGGCCAAGACCGAGACCAGTTGGGAAACTTAGCAGTAGTGCCTGTGGTGTCAGTGCGAGAGGTCGCCATAAGAGGGCAAGAAGGATAAGGACAAAGAGCAAACCCCACATATGCGAGAAGAAAAGTGCAGTAAGTGCCCCCAAGCGACGCGATACAATTGTTGCAAAAATATCCGCAGCACCCCAGCACAGCGCACAAACCAATCCCAGGAGAATACCGTACAACATTATCTTATGTCTTCTGCTTTCTCCATCAGTGACGCTCGCTAAAAACGGAAGTGACCGAACGGTGATGGATGCCGTTGACACAAGTTTTATTACCTGCTAAAATAGCTTTACTGGTAAGATTATAATAGAATAAATGTTACTTGTCAATGAAGGTTTGATGATAAGAGAATAAGAAGAGATAATAGAATGCTAACAAATATTGACAAAAGCAAGCAAGAGTTATCTTTAGCAGCTCTTGATCTTTTAGGTGGACGGCTTTGCTTAGATTTCATAAACACAATGGACCCCCGGATCGGAGAGCAGCCGCGTGAATTTCTTCTTAGTTATGCTAATCTTGTTGCTTGGAGCCAGTATGTAGGTGTATTGACTCAAGAACAGGGTAACGCGTTTTTAGGAGTGGCTCAACTTCATGTTGAGGACGCGAACGAAACATTTCAGCAAGCAATTACGTTACGTGAGGCTCTCTATAGAATATTTACTGCTCTTATTGCTGAGGAGGAGCCTCAGAGAGTGGATAGAGAGATTGTGCGAAACATGTTTGCTCAGGCAATGGCCCATGCTCAATTTGTCCAAACGGAACAGGGTTTTGAGTGGCAATGGGGAGGGCGTGAGCGAAAACTTGATGGTATGTTATGGCCTATAGTCAGTTCAGCGATAGACATCTTGACCTCGGGAGAATGGAGACGTGTGAAGCAATGTCCTGGTGTTGGCGACTGTGGCTGGCTCTTTCTCGACACAAGCAAGAATGGTAGTCGCCAGTGGTGCAGTATGCAGGAATGTGGTAGCCGTGCGAAAATGCGCCGTCAGTATGCGCGTAAACGTGTGAAACATTTGTTACCCGTAGGTGAGTCAATGGAAGGCTTTTAATTTTTTGATAGTATTAAAGCTAAAGGAGTGGGTGACGTATATCAATAACAGCCTCCGTCAGTGTTGTAAACGCTCCTTCAAGCTCTTTTTGCCGAAATTTAAGTACGTTAACGAGTATCTGCGCTCTGTCCTCTATCGGAATAGCTCTTGAAATACGAAGTAGTAATACACCAGCAGTCGGCTTTTGCTCATGCAAGACTAAACGTTCAAAATCTTTGTCATAAGTGATGAGAAGAGCTTGTTGGGAAAAAGCATTTTCGAGAATGATAATGTCATCTACTTGCCTTGTAACATATTCTACAAAGTGACCTGCGGCTCGAAGTCGTACCACAACTTGCTGAGCAATATTTTCGTCAACATAGATTTTCACGAAGCAGCCTGATCGAGTGGATAAACAACCTCTGATCGAAGCGTATCAGCTGCAAACGCAAGTGCTGCGTAAATGGCTTCAGAAGTCAGACGCGGATATGATTCAAGAATATCTTCTGTTGTTGCGCCAGATGAAAGCTCATCAAGAATAAGTTCAACAGGAATACGAGTTCCCTTAATTGCAGGTTTTCCAAAGAGAACATTTGGATTTGATGTAATCCATTCTCGATAGTTGAGCATCGTATTCACCTACTCCAATTTGCTTTTATCTTATTTATATTAACGGTTTGAACAAAGTATAACATGTTGTTAAGGAGTATCGCAGTATGGTACTTGTTACATGCGATACCCCTCTGTTGCTGTTACTTTTTAGCTTCGTGCAAGACTGGCGGCAACTCTTTGCCTGTGGGGATGAAACGGATGGACAGAGAATTGACGCAGTGACGCGTGTTTTTCTTTGTCTGACGCTCCCCAAGAAAGACATGTCCTAAATGGGCACCGCAGTTGGCACATTCAATTTCTGTGCGGTATCCATCGGGGTCTGGCAGACGTTTGACAGCGTTCGGGAAGTTCTCATCAAAGCTGGGCCAGCCACAACCGGAGTTGAACTTCGCCTCGGCTGAGAAAAGCGGATTATTACAACGACGACAGACGTATGTGCCATCCTGAAAGAACTCATCGTATTCGCCACTAAATGGTCGTTCGGTCCCTTTATGGACAATGACGCGTTCCTCTTCAGGTGTTAATTTGTTCATTTTATTGCTCCTAGGCTTGGTTCTTGTATATACTGAGATGACTTCTACCTGCTATGGTAGTACAAACAATAGCAGTAGTCAAGAAATTTCATCTTATACTCAACCCTTGTGCGCGACTAGCAAGAAATTTCCTGGAAGGCTTGTCAATTTGTCGATACTATCGTCAAAACGCCATCCGCTTTCGGCAGGAAATTCCTCTAAACGTTCTATACGCAAGCCAGCTTGGGCAAGTGCCGTTATGATATCGCCTAAGGGCCAGAGAAACTCTACCTTTTCCTCTACGGCCTGTTCTCCTCCCTTGAAATGTCGCCAGCCTTTGGATAACTCTGGCTTTTTTCGACCAAAGTAATCACTCTCAACCTCAAGCTTACCCGCGTTACTTGATAGACGGGTTGCGATGGGATGCTCGTCGAACAGCACAAAATGTCCCTGTGGTTTCAAGGCAGCGGCAATAATCTGGCTCCATAAGGTAAGGTCGGGAAGCCATACAAGCACTCCACGTCCTGTATAGACAAAATCAAAGGAGTTTGCTTGCAGTTCAAAGGGTAGCGCATAGATATCAGCCGCGACGAAACGAGTTGAGAGACTTGCTTCGGCTGCTTTTTGTTGTGCCAGTGCAATTTGTAGTTCGCTGATATCTACACCTGTTGCATTCGCACCTGCAACCGTCCAGGATAGCGTATCCTCACCCGTAGCGCATTGGAGGTGCAACAGGTTCTTCCCTCGAATATCGCTTACCGCTTGCAATTCGTGGAGATCGAGAGTTGAGCCGCCCTGCCTAAAAAATGCTGCGGAAGGCTGAGCGGCTTGACGTACACGGGCAATCTCGTTCCATGCACGTCTATTCTTTTCTGTATAGTGAGCAATGTCAGACATGCCTTTGGTGCTTGCCTCTCTTTAGAAGATAGTGTTTTGAGTTATGCATTTTGCTTGTGTGCCTGTTGCAAAGGCTCAATTACCTCTTGTGCCAACCTGTGAGCGATATGTTCGGGATACGGTGGACGCAAATTCAGGACGATATGGGTAACACCTATGTCGATGAAGTTTTGGACCGTTGTGACGGTGCTTTGCATATCATCAGGATTGACCACAACCTGTATCGAACGTTCGATGGTTGAAGGGTCGCGTCCGATCTTCGCACAGTGTCCGTCGAGTACCTCATTTTTATGTTTGAAGACTTCGACAGGTCCACCTGGCATATTCCAGATGTCGGCGTATTTGGCAACCATACGGAGCGTGAGTTGTTCACCGCCGCCGCCGATAGTTATCGGTGGGTATGGCTTCTGCACTGGTTTGGGTTCGCAGTAGGCATCTTTAAGCTGATAGTATTGGCCGTTGAAGTCAGTCGCGGTCTCTGTCCAGAGCAGCTTAAAGACTTCGCATGCCTCACCCATGCGCTTAATGCGTTCGCCAGGAGCATAGAGGGGAATGCCATACGCGGTATGCTCTAGCTCGTTCCAGCCTGCACCGATGCCAAAGTCAAGGCGACCGTGTGAAATTATATCGACGGTTGCCGCCATGTTTGCGAGTACAGCAGGGTGACGATAGGTATTGCCTGTGACCATCAAGCCGATGCGTAGACGCTTGGTCAGGGCGGCATACGCCGAAAGCAACGTCCAACCTTCAAGACATGGACCCGTTGGGTCGTTGCCGAGCGGCATAAAATGGTCAAAAAGCCATGCATGTTCGATGGCTGGTACTTCGTCGGCCTCTTGCCAGACGCGGAGCATGTCCTCGTAAGTAGTATTTTGCGGTGCCGTTTTTATACCAAATCGTAGACGTTTTTTCTCTGCCATTGTTATTGCTCTCTTTCCTTTGTCGCTAGCTCGTCGCTAGACCAGACTCGCATAAACAATTCTGGGTACGCAATAACAAGTTTATCACGATCAACCGCGAGTTCGGCCTGATAACCACTGGGATAATCTGCGTACTGGTAGCGTCCGCCATCTTCGCTGCTATCCAGACAGGTATAGCGTTGTTTGACTGCCGTTAGCTGCATCGTCGGTACGTTGATATACGCAACGGTTATTTCAGCAATTTCGCCAACCGATAACTGTAAGCGTTGAAGAGCAACAGTATTCGTGAACGGGGTTGCTGAGATGTCTACGTCAATGCAACCATTGAGCGACGGTAAATGCTCGTTCGCGTCGGTTCTCCAGTGCCCTTTGCCATCGGCATGCAAATGTATAGCAGGTGTGCTGCTGTCTAGCAGTGCTACATGTACCTCACGTACATGCCAGGACACGTCACAATGGACCGTATATTTGATGCGATAAGGGACATCTTCCTCGACAACAAGAATGAGGCCATTGGCGGTAGTGCCATATTGATTTTCTGTCAGGTGCAGGTGTTCCATTCCTGGTACGTCCAGGCGAGACCAGACAAGATTGCGCTCCATTGATACACCTCCTGCACCTGACAGAAAATCAACATTGATCACCTATTATAGCGAACGACCATCTAAATGCGTTCGAGCGGTATGAAGCCGAGTGTGCGTAGGGCATTGTCCATCGTTTGCACAGTGGCACGTACTAGCGAGGCACGGAACGCTTTTACATGCTCGTTGGTTTCTTTCAGGATTGGCGGCGTATGCTCGTAAAAGTCGCTGAAATGTGCCGCCAGTTCATACACGTAGGTCGCAAGGGTTGAAGGGACAAGCGATTCGCTGGCCTCAGCTAGCTTGCGTGGATAGGCGTCGATGTGACGGAGCAGCTCCCATTCGCTCTGCTCAAGCTGTTTGGGCAGATCAATCAGAAAGTCAGGTAGCTCATAGCCAGCCTCGATCAGGCGACGCTGAATGCTATTGGCGCGTGCGTAGGCATATTGCAGATACACGCCTGTATCGCCATTTGGCCGTAGGGCTTCGTCAATATCGAGGGCGATAATCTGTTGTAGTCCAAAGCGAATCATGAAGTAACGGATGGCGGACGCCGCGAGAATAGACGTAGTTTCTTCAGGCAGATCGCCCTTTGCATCCTGCTTGCGTACCTCTTGCATACGTCGCACCGCTTCGTTAATTAGATCGTCGGCCTTGATCTCGATACCTTTACGACCGGACATGGCGTAGAAGCTACGGCCATCGGATGTATCTATGCCGAGGCTAGCGGCAGTAGCTTTCGAGAGTGTGACGACCTCGTAGGAGATGTGCTTCGAGTTGTCGGCCTGTTCTGGATAGCCGAGACGCCTCAAGCTTTCATAGACGACCTGTTGTGGGTATGCCTGACGCACGTCGATAACGTTAATGGCTATCTGTGCGTGCCCAAAGCGTTTAGGGTCGGCCTCTTCAGTTGCTGAAACGGCATCCTTTGGTGTTCGCATGGACCAGAGTATACGCCCATCATGTTGCACGCCCCAGGGAATGTAGTGGAAGTCCACGCCCACATGATTATCGACAAGGCCAAATTTCCAGAGCTGGTTCGAGATGTCTTTTGCCGTGTAGGTTGCTGTACCATCGCTTCGCACAAGAATCTTGTCTTGCATGCGCTCATTATCTTCGCTCGGTGCCTCTTCATCGCCAAAGGGAAGAATCCAGCAGCCAGCGGCAGGGCCAGTTTCGGGCTTTTCTAAAAGGTTACGTTCGCGTAACATATCAAACGTGCGTTTCCAGAGGCCCGCACCGAGAATGGCGGACTCCCATGTCAGCAGGTCGTAGGAGATATTGAGGCGGCCCATTGTCTTGAGGTGTGCCTGTACAATCTGGCGTGAGAGGTCAGAGGCGAGTGCTGGATAGTCTGGCCCAGACTCTGGCTCATCGCCATGTTCGATAGCATGCAGAACAGTTCTGCGGAAGTCTTTCAGTTCCGGCTGCGTGTCATAGGCTTTGACAGTTGCAACATAGACGCGTGAACAAAAGTAGTCGAAGGATTCGTTGGGTAGCTGTTCGTTACCGCCAGGAAGTTGTAACTGGCCTTTCTGTAGCAACATGAAGCCTACTACAACGTCCGCGACCTGTACACCGGAGTCGTCAATATAGTTCTCGGCTTCGACGGTATAGCCCTGTGTACGCAACATGCGTACAACGGTATCGCCAATACACGAGTTGCGTAGGTGTCCGACATGGGCAGCTTTGTTGCTGTTAATGGCGGTATGTTCGACGATGGCTTTGGTGCCGATACCTACGTCGTTCTGTCCATAATCGGGGCCAGCCTCGACGACACGTTCGATAATAGCCTTGCCGACCTCGGAACGATTGAGGCTGAAATTGATGTAGCCTGGTTTTGTGACGGTAATCTCTTCGACTGAGGAGATGTGCATATTCAGTAGAATTGTCTTTAGTGCCTCTGCAATTTGTAGCGGTGGGCGTCCTAATTTATTTTTGCCCGCCCAGGGCATCACGGGCATAGAATAATCACCAAAGCTGGCCTGTGCCGAAAAACGTAGATCAATAGGAAGTTGTTCAATATCAGTAGTTATATGCTCTTGCTCAAGATATATGGTGACAGCTTGTTGAATAAGTGCTGTCAGATATTCTAAAAAGTCTTTTGGACCTGTCATATATGATACCTCGCTGATTATAGTCATGGCTTACTACCTCATTTCATTCATGGATGAAGCTACTATAACGTAGCAAGGTCATATGGTCAAGCATTATTCTTATAAACAGATAAGATGCAGATGATGGCTAGCCATCATCTGCATCTTATCTCATCTGTTTTAATGTTCTCTAGCCATCGAGTGTGCTGATGTCGCCAACTGGCTCACCGAGTTCACGAGCGCGAATGACGCGACGCATGATTTTTCCTGAACGAGTTTTGGGTAGGCTTGGTGCGAACTCAAGTTCGTCAGGGACGGCAAGGGCACCGACGGTGGTGCGAACATGCTGTTTGAGTTGCTTCGCCATTTCATCGGAAGGCTCGAAGCCGTTTTTGAGAATGACAAACACTTTGACATGTTCGCCCTTTACCTCGTCAGGTTTGCCAATCGCGGCGGCTTCTGCGACGGCTGGATGGCTGACAAGGCTCGACTCGATCTCCATTGAGCCGAGGCGATGACCACTCACCTTGATAACGTCGTCAACACGGCCTTGAATGCGGAAGTAGCCATCCTTGTCCATTGTGGCGGCGTCACCTGCGAAGTACACGTTTGGAATAGTGTTCCAGTAGGTTTCGTAGCGTGCGGGATCGCCATAGACCGTTCGCATCAGGCTGGGCCAGGGATGGCGAATAATCAGGAAACCGCCACGCTCACTGCCTACCACGACGCCGTTTTTATCGACGACTTCGGCCTCGATGGTTGGGAGTGGACGACTGGCACTACCCGGTTTCAAAGGGATAGCGACGGTCGGGCTAATCATGATTGAGCCGGTCTCGGTCTGCCACCATGTATCCATGATGGGGAGTTGATTGTGTCCAATATTCTTGTAATACCAGATCCATGCTTCAGGATTGATTGGTTCACCAACGGTACCGAGGATACGCAGGCTAGTGAGGTCGTGCTTAGCGGGCCACTGTTCGCCGAAGCGCATCAAGCCACGTATGGCGGTTGGCGAGGTGTAGATGGTTGTAACCTTGTATTTCTCGACGATGCTCCACAGGCGGTCAGGCTCTGGATAGGTTGGGGTACCCTCGAATAGCACGTTGGTCGTGCCATTCATCAACGGACCGTAGATGATGTAGCTGTGACCCGTCACCCAGCCGACATCGGCGGTACACCAGAAGATATCGTTTGGTTTTGTGTCAAACACAAATTTCGTGGTGGCGTACACACCAACGGCGTAACCCGCCTGGACGTGTACAATACCCTTTGGCTTGCCCGTGCTACCACTGGTGTAAAGGATGTAGAGCATGTCCTCGCTATCCATTGGCTCACAGGGAACGACAGTATCTTCGGGGATGTCGGCGAGGAGGTCTTCAAAGTAGACATCGCGTCCTGCCTGCATATTTACCTCGGTGCCAAGTCGCTTCACCACCACAACTTTTTCGATGGTTGGAGTTTCGGCAATGGCCTCGTCGGTAATTTTTTTGAGTTCGATATGTTTGCCGCCACGATAGTTGCCATCGGCGGTAATCACCACCTTCGCCTCTGCGTCGATGATACGGTCTCGTAGTGCGCTGGGGGCGAAACCACCGAAGATGACAGTATGGACGGCACCAATACGTGCAACGGCAAGCAACGCCGCAATCTGTTCGGGGATGGCGGGCATGTAGATAGCGACGCGATCACCTTTTTGCACGCCGAGGTTTTGAAGTCCTTTAGCGAAGCGGTTCGTCATGACGAACAAGTCTTTATACGTGAGGGTACGGCTAGAGCCATCGTCACCTTCCCAATAGAAGGCAACCTTGTCGCGAGTTGGTGTCTCCATGTGTCTATCGAGACAATTGTAGACAATGTTGAATTTGCCGCCAGTGAACCACTTGAAGAAGGGTTTTGTGGTCCATTCAAAGGTTTTTTGCCAGGGTTCAAACCAGTGTAGTTCTTTGGCCTGATCTTCCCAATACTCAAAGCGGTTCGCTAACGACCACTGGAAGAACTTGTCGTAGTCGTCAAAGCCTTTGGACTTCATATAGGCAGTGATGTTGGCATTACTAACAACGTCGTTAGTGGGAGTGAAAACACGCTCCTCGATCAAAATATTGTCGGTGTTTTCAAAACTGAGGTTATTCATTTTACTTATTCTGCCTTCCTTTGAGGAGTTAAACATACTGTGCTGCCATGAACGTGAAAATTGTAGCACATGACAACGACATGAGGTGGAGGTTGCTGTGTACGTTCAAAGCTTCAAACCTGAACGAGTCATTGTTCAGGTTTGAAGCTTTTCAAAAGACAATGATCAAAGAATGGGCTATGTTACCGCATTGGGAATATTGGGAGCGTGAATGCGGAACGGCTCGAACTTAACACGCCAGCAAGCGCGTTGTACCATGCTACAATAGCGGTGATAATACCGAGATAGCCACCGATTACCCCTGTTCCACCGCCAAATTCTCCAATGGTGAGGAACAAGAACGTAAGAAAGAGAAGGCCAAAGAGAGCAATGAGTCCACCATTTATTCTTAGCGTGCCAAGAAACATGATGAGCGTGAAGATGGTCCAGCCAAGAAGAAAGACACCAAAAGCAGTGTGACTGGTGATCCAATTAAATTGCACGCTAGCACCTACGGCTATCCAGAAGGCACCATAAGAGGTGAATGCGGTTGAACCGAAGGTGTTACCCGTTCTGAATTCCCACATGCCCGCGAGAAGTTGGGCGATACCACCATAGAAAAGAGCAAGGCCAACAACAATTTTAAGGTCTGTTCCTGCGAGAAGACCTGCGTTAACGCAACTGAGGACAAAGGTTGTGAGAGCGAAAGCACTGAGACCGAGGGGACCGGGGTTAGCGACAGCAACGGATGTTGCGGCTTCGGCAATAGGTCCTTGTGCTCTTTCTTCTGCAAATTGAGCCATTGAATGTATCCCACCTTTCATGAAAACAGCAATACATGTACTTTTTCTGTGTACCGATCAGGCATCTATTGGCCTGGAATGCTCTGCGTAATGCAAGCAACTGTGCTTGCCAACCATGAGGATGGGGTCGTCTACACTATCATGTAGATGACCGGAAAGGAATAGTGGAGGACCTCCTTTCGCGTTCTATTGAAGTGAGTACTTTATAGTAAGAGTAACACTTATAGATAAGTATAGCATAAGATGAGTGCTATGTGTTATAGCTTTTTTATGCTATTGGTGATGGTAGAGAAAGCGAAGGATGTTTTGTGCGAGCAGTTTTGCGCGGCATACCTGTAGTGCTTGGCTCTGCTTTGCTGCGCGAGACTTTTTCGCGTATAAGTGTTATTTGTGAATGGACAGCCTGACGAGATTGTTGCAGTTTACGGGCGATTTCAGAGGGGCGTTCGTTGGTGACGAGATAGCGGCAGATGGTGGCTTGTTTTTCTGTCAGGTCGATGCGTGGATGGTCAAGGGCGGTACGGGCAAGGTCTTCAAGCTCGCCATATTTGTTGCGTCGGTATTCCTGGAGATCATCGGGGGAGAAGAGCCATCGGTCAACCACACGGACGCCGATGATGCGTCCTGCTTCGACCAGGTGCATAAAGTGCCAGTAGCTGAGGTCTAATAGTTTAGCCGCTTCATGAGTGGTAAGCATGCTGTTGAGATATTGCAGGTCTGTGTGTAGCTCGTTGCTCCTAATCGCCATAACAGACGCCTTTCTACGAGAATTCGCTGTTTCATCGTATGCTAAAAGTGTCAGGCAAAATACTCTACTCAATTTTGAGTATACCATAGGAAAGAGCGGTGTGCAACGTTCGTTGGGGTCAGTATACATAACGCCTTTATTGGAAATGATGTGTACCAGCAAGAGCGCTATGCATACTGGCCCCTACAGATGAATTTTATGTTTAGCGTTTGATTGGAAAGAGGTTTTGCAAGCGCATTGCAAGCATCATGTCGCCTGTAACTTTTACCTTGCCAGTCGTGAAGGCACTCATGGCGTCCATCTTGCCCTCGGCAATGGCGAGCCAGTCTTGATCTTTGATATTGAAGGTGATGCTTGGGTTTTCTACTGCGTTACGAACGAGTTCACACGTTTGATTGGCAATTTTCAAGGCCCATGTTCCGGCTTGTTCACCTGTTATGTTGAATTGAAATGTTTTGTTCAAACCAGCCGCCGCTGAAGGGTTAAATATGCTCTGCATAGTCACGAAGCTCTCGTCAACTGTCATTGTTTTATTGCTCCTTTTTCTAAGTACAGGATGGCCCCTGCTGGCACTTCTACAGTATACAGTCACGATAAAGCGATGTCCAGTAAGCCAGTTAACAGGCTGAGGAGTGTTAAGGGAAAAACGTTACTTCTCGTAAGGTAGTATCAGAACCATACAGGTGATTTCATATGATATGCTAAGGGGACACATTTAACTTCAACAGAGTATAGGGGAGCGTTTTTGCATGGCGAACGAACGGATTATGCGTAAGGTGAAGGTCGAGGGTGGCAACCTCAAATTTAGTTCGGCCCATTTTATTACTTTTGGGGGCAAGTGTGAACGCTTGCATGGGCATAATTATGGGGTGCTGGTGGAGCTTGTAGGCGAGCTTGGTGAGGATAGAGTTGTCTTCGATTTCACGATTTTGAAGCGGCTCACACGCGAGATTTGCCAAGGCTTAAACCATCGCTTTCTGTTGCCATTGTATAACCCCCATCTCGAACTCATTTCCTTGCCCGACGAGTGGGAAGTTCGTTTTCAGAACAAACGCTATGTGTTTCCACGAGCCGATGTGGTTGAACTTCCCATTGATAACTCGACTGCAGAACGGTTAGCAGAGTATATCTGTGGTGAACTACGTAAGAGGCTCGCCGAACATGACCTCTCGCGCTTGCACACGATCATGGTTGGTGTCGAAGAGGCACCGACGCAGATGGCCTATTATCAAACAGAATTGTAGGGACCTATTTATCGCACCCAAGACTCGCACATTGCTTCGCTCGTGCGAGTGCGTGATAAATTAGTCCCGTACAGAGTTCAATGTCGCCAATGGGGACGAGGGCGTTATGAATAATGGTCCTACATTTATGTCTACTGGTGAGGAAGACGGATGAAACCCGCTTGCGTGATGTATCAACAAATACACTATTTTTAGGAACCATAGTTACTGTTCATTCTTGGCAATGAAAATCTCATCGTGTCGCTCAATCCAACGGGGATGCCCTTCTCCGCTATCAAAGATGCCAATAATGGGATTTGGCTAAACTGTTGAATGTAAGAAAGAGGAACCGCAATGCCACGTGTATGTGTCTTCGATGTGAACGAGACCTTGCTAGACTTAGGCTATTTTGACCCACTTTTTGAGCGTCTTTTTGGTGATGCCGCATTACGTAAAGCGTGGTTTACACAGTTATTGCAATCCGCGCTTGTGGCGACGGTGACAGATGCGTATACAGATTTCGGCTCGGTTGGCATCGCTGCATTCGAGATGCTTGCAGCTCGTCAAGGCGTGAAGATATCCGATGCTAATCGACAAAGCATTCGCGAGGGCATGCAGCACCTGCCACCACATCCCGAAGTGGAACAGAACTTGGCGAAACTGAAGCAATCCGGTCTACATTTAGCTGCATTAACGAATTCAACCGCGAAAGTAGCGCAGGCGCAATTAAATAATGCTGGTCTCAGCCACTATTTCGAGCAGATTCTTTCTGCGGATAGTGTCAAACGTTTGAAGCCTGCACCGGAACCGTATCATATGGCGGCGCAACAACTAGGAGTTGCCATCGGTGATGTGCGGCTCATTGCGGCTCACTCGTGGGATATTGCTGGCGCGTTACGTGCTGGCTGCGCTGCCGCCTTTGTCGCGCGTCCCAGTATGGTACTTGATCCATTGGTAGAGAAACCGGATGTGATTGGTGCGAATCTTGCGGAGGTTGCTGACCTGATTTTGCAACGTGAGCTAGGAAAATAGTTGTCTATGATAGGGCATATGTCGCGACATATGCCCTATCATAGACAACTATTTTTTATTCTTCGACAAACGTGCGTCCGACTGCTCCTGCGACCTTTTCGAGTTGGGGCATTAGTTCGCGGAACTGTTCGATGGTCAAGGATTGTGCCCCATCTTTGAGGGCTTCATCGGGGTTTGGATGCACTTCAATGAGCAAGGCATCTGTGCCGACTGCGACGGAGGCGAGCGACATTGGACCAACGAGATCACGGCGACCAGTGCCCTGACTGGGGTCGGAGATGATCGGGAGATGCGACAGTTGTTTGATGAGTGGAATCGCGCTGATATCCATTGTGTTGCGCGTCATCTTCTCAAAGGTACGAATACCACGTTCACATAAAATCACATTGCGATTGCCCTGCGAGAGGATGTATTCAGCCGCCAGTAGCCACTCCTCGAAGGTTGCGGACATGCCGCGTTTGAGAACGACAGGCGTATTGGTGCGTCCAACTTCATCGAGCAGCATGTAGTTCTGCATGTTGCGCGTCCCGATTTGCAGAATATCGGCATATTCGCACACCATCGGCACATCCGTCGGAGTCATAACTTCGGTGATGATCGCCATGCCGAATTCAGCACGCGCCTTTGCCAGTAACTTCAGACCTGCTTCACCCATGCCGCGAAAGCCATAGGGAGAGGTCGAGGGCTTGAAGGCTCCACCACGCAATATGACGGCTCCCTCTTTACGGACGGCCTCGGCGGTTGTCATTAGCTGCTCTTCGCTCTCGACGGTGCAGGGTCCAGCCATCATCACCACTTCTTTGCCGCCGATGTGGACAACACCTTCTTTGACACAGGATACTGGAATATCGACGATGGTATCTTGTGGGTGAAACTCGCGACTCGCAAGCTTATATGGTTTGGACACACGTAGCACACTCTCCACTCCTGGCAATCCTTCTAATGACTCTCCCAATGCAGGATTGATGCCGCCAATGCTACCGGGGGCACCAGAAGGTCCAACCGCTCCCAATACACCGATAATTGTTCGTTCGACACCGCTTGAAAGGTGTCCTGATAGGCCATGCTTGGTCAAAAACGCTAAGACATGGTTAATCTGTTCATCACTACTTGACGCTCTCATCACGACAATCATGAAAAATACTCCTTTATGGTTGTTTGACAAACTGGCGTACATACACTGCCAGAACTAGAGGGCAGATCGCAACGCCGTTGTTTTGATTGCCTGATGCTATTCGATTCTACGAGTCCGGTGTAAAGACAGACTACCTGCTAGTGCTATTGATGTTAGGACGCAGGCTTGTCGCGTCACGGATATAGATGTGCTGCATCTCGGTACCGCTACGTGTTGTGTTGACGTGAAGCAGTACGCGAATACAGCTAAGTAAGCTCCCTGGCACCGGAATTTCGCGCATACACATAAGCGGTACTGCCGTCCAGCCAATAGAGCGTGCGGCAAGTGCGGGAAATTCCGCGTCCAGGTCCTCCGTCATAGTGAAGATCGCACTTGTGATATCTTCCAACTGTATTTCGTTGCGCTCCACTATCACTTGTAGCAATTCAGTCGTTGCTGCGATAATTGCTTCGCGGTCGTTACGCTCAACTGTAGTCGCGCCCCGAATACCTCGACAAAACATTTCTACATACCCCTTTCTTTTAGAATGCCAACCTGCACTTCACAGAAAAGCAGGAGGTGTTCACATTGTACGGGATACTGGCAAGCGTACTCATTATTAATTGAGTAAGTGTACATCGTATCCTCTGAAAGAGATATGTGCGTACTATCCTATTTTTGACGTAGACTTTGGATATACTGTCTGACGGCCTCAGCCTCGGTGCCGTCTTGATGTTGGTCAATCAGGTGGACGAGCGCACTACCGACTGCCGCACCATCGGCATAACTCGTCACCTCGGCGATATGTTCAGGAGTGGATAAACCAAAGCCGACCGCAATTGGTATAGCTTTTTCCTTCGTATAGCCTTTAACTCTGGTAATAAAGCTTTGCAGGTGCGAAGGTAGCGAGGTGCGTGACCCTGTGACGCCACTGAGCGAGACGCAGTAGATGAAACCTCCTTGCTCGCTCGCTGTGAGTTCGGCAATCTTCGCAATACGATCATCAGGTGTTGTCGGTGGTATTAAGAATATTAGTGCGAGACCATTCTTTTGTGCCTCGTTCAACAAAGGGGTAGCCTCTTCCATTGGTAGGTCAGGAATGATGAGGCCATTGACGCCATTGGCCTTCGCATCAGCACAAAATCTTGCCAACCCATAGGCCATCACTGGATTGTAGTAGCCCATAAGCAGCAGCGGGGTAGAAGTCTTCGCCGAAACCTGATGTGCAACTTCCATGCAGCCACGAATAGTCATACCGCGCTCCAGTGCAACATGTCCGGCGTGTTGAATAGTGGCGCCGTCGGCGAGTGGATCGCTAAAGGGCATGCCTAGCTCGATGATGTCTGCGCCACCCTGGGCAGCCGCAAGTATAATCTCCACGCTCCGCTCCGCCGATGGATAGCCGCACATAAAATAGGGTATGAGTGCACCACGCCCTTCATCTCGCGCTTGTGTGAATGCCCGTGTGATTTCAGCCGCAGGCGAAGTTGTATCTCGATTAGCTCGAATGGTGTCGTGTGTTGTTTCCATTAGTTTCTCCTTAATTAGTCCATACAACAGGGAGACCGCAAGGGTCTCCCCTACATGTAGGCCGGACAGAATATGCAGGGGAGACCCTTGCGGTCTCCCTGCCACCGCTGTTCTAATCCTGTTATTCATCTATGTTTCGCTTGATAGGGAAGAGCGATTTGTAGCTAAAATAGCGGATGTGAGATTTCCGCCCACATATTCCTGTAACAACGCTAGCAGGTCGTCAAGGGCATGTTTGATGTCGTTGCGTCCCTCGGCATGATGAGCTTCGACAGTGATAATCGCGTTGGTTGTCTGAGCCTGTGCTGCGCTCTGCTCACTCTGTCGCCAGCACCAGCGACGAGCTATCACCAAATCCGTCTCATCGGAGAAAATGACCTCGCCGACTTCAGGATGTTCCACTTCGTCCTGTCCCAGTACCGTATAACGCTCTATGCCATCGGCGAAATGTACGGTCACTGCTCCCTGTAGTGTACGTGTATCGAATACCGCGACGGGCAGGGCATAGCGAATGCTCACGAGATTCCCAATATCGACAAGTGTGTTAATACTGGGAATATCACCCTTCTTTGTGAGTCGGCGCAGCAGAGCTTCGGCGGCACTACGGTACTGTGTCGGGTCAATGCCAAAACTGCGAAATACGCCGCGCCATGCAGCCAGCGATGGAATCTGACTCAAGGGTGTTTGACCTATGCGCTGTATAACTGCCTGCTGTTCAGCCTGATAGGTCGCTTTGAGAGCCTCTGGCGTTGGGCCGTTGGTCATACCTTGCGCCAGAATGACACCACCAACGGTTGTTGGATAGCGTTCAAGTATTTTGTTGTCGTACTGAAATGTACTCATTTTTTGTTCCTATAAATTGACATTCAACGCTTGTGCCACTGTGATAACGTCTTTGTCGCCGCGTCCAGAGAGATTGACGACGATGAGCGAGTTTGCTGGAATTCTGCCCTGTTCGCCCATTTCGAGCAGATAGCCGAGGGCGTGTGCTGGTTCTAAAGCAGGGATGATGCCCTCGGTCTGGCTCAGTACTTGTAGGCCATGTAGAGCGGTGGCATCGCTGGCCGAGATGTAGGTGGCACGGCCTGAGTCACGCATGTAGCTATGCTCCGGTCCGACGCCGGGGTAGTCGAGACCGGCGGAGATGCTGTGTGTGTCGAGTACCTGCCCATCTTCGTTTTGTAGGAGATAGCTCAGGGTGCCGTGTAGCACACCGGGCTTGCCTGAAACGAGCGTCGCAGCATTTTCGCCAGCCTTCATGCTGACACCACCAGCTTCGACACCGAGTAACTTCACCTCTGGCGCGTCGGCGAAGGGGTAGAATATACCGATGGCGTTGCTACCACCGCCGATACAGGCAACAATCATGTCTGGTAGGCGACCAGCTTTCTGCATAATTTGCTTGCGTGTCTCGATGCCAATCACGGTTTGATAGTCACGCACAATGCGTGGGTAGGGATGTGGACCGACTGCTGAACCGATGATGTAGTAGGTTGTCTCGACATTTGTCACCCAATCGCGGATAGCTTCGCTGGTAGCATCCTTGAGGGTACGGGTACCATTGCTGACGGGCCTGACCTCGGCACCGAGGAGTTTCATACGGAAGACGTTGAGCGATTGACGCTCGATATCGACCTCGCCCATATAGACGATACATTCGAGGCCGAGCATGGCACATACCGTCGCGGTTGCCACACCATGCTGTCCCGCACCTGTCTCAGCAATGATACGCTTCTTGCCCATATATTTCGCGAGTAGACCTTGACCGAGAGCGTTATTGATTTTGTGCGCTCCTGTGTGTGCGAGGTCTTCACGTTTGAGGTAGATTTTGATACTAGGTGCCACCTCTGCTGAAAAACGTGGTACGTAATGTAATGGAGTGGGACGCCCGACAAAGCTGCGTAGTTGTTCGGCTAATTCGGCCTGGAACGCTACGTCATGCTGCGATTTTGTGTAGGCGTCTTCTAGCTCGGCAAGTGCCGCCATCAGGCTTTCGGGCACGAATTTGCCGCCGAAGCCGCCGAAGCGACCACGCTCGTCGGGGTAGATGTTGTGCTGGTAGGTTGTTTGAGATTGTGTTTGCATGATGATTCTTCTTTCGTTGTTTGTTCAAGCGATGATTTGGGTGCAATAATGAAGATTAACAAATAAACACGAATACGATAGGTTGTAGGGGCCATTATTTATAACGCCCTTGCCCCAGACGTGTGTTGCGACGAGGGCGTTATGAATAATGGCCCCTACAACCTATCCATATTATTTCGTGAACGTTCAAAATCGGACTCCTACAGTGTTTTCCTTGCGTTTTCAATAAAAGCACGTATTTTGTTGCTGTCTTTTTGTTTGTGAGTCTCGACGCCGCTGCTAACATCGACGCCCCACGGATGGACCTGTTGTAGTGCCTGGGCGACATTTTCTGGTGTCAGGCCACCAGCTAGCAGGATATGTGCCTCTTTGGCGATGGTATGGGCTAGCTCCCAGTCATGCGTCAAGCCTGTTCCGCCCCAATTGACAGTGGGTGTGTCGAGCAGAAGTCGCCACACGATATTTTTGTATGTTTCGACAAGGGCAAGGTCGAATGCGCCTTTGAGTGGGATAGCTTTGATAATGGGACAGGTGATCTGCTGGCAAAACTCTGGCGATTCGTTGCCGTGAAGTTGTACATAGTGCAGTCCTGCCTCTTCAACCACGTCGTTGATAAAGCTGGCTTCTTTATTGACGAATACCCCCACGAAGTCGGGAAGTATTTGCTGGTCGGTTTGCAGGGAGACCGCAAGGGTTTCCCCTACATTTTGGGGACGGATGTAGCGGTGGCTGGGTTCATGGAAGATGAAGCCGAGCATATCCGCACCTGCTGCTATCGCAACCTTGACGTGTTCAGGGTCACGAAGGCCGCAAATTTTTATTTGTACACCTTCGTTAGCACCCTGTAACAGAGTTCGCATCTGTGTGGCTACGTCATTCGAGACGACAAGCGACTCGCCAACGAGCATACCTTGCACATCGTAGCGCGCGAGGCGACGGGCATCGGTGGCAGTGTGGATGCCACTCTCGGCAATGACGATGCGGTTGGATGGGATGAGAGCGCGAATGTCACGTATCAGGTAGGGGTTCATTTTGAAGGTGACGAGATCGCGGCTATTGACGCCAATAATCACGGCACCAGCTTGTACGGCCCGCTGAGCCTCTTCGCGTGTATGCACTTCGACAAGACAATGCATTTGTAACTCGTGGGCAATCGTGAGCAGGTGTGTGAGTTGAGCATCATCCAGGATGGCACAGATGAGCAAGATGGCATCAGCCCCCCATGCACGTGCCTCGAATACTTGATATTCATCGACGATAAAATCTTTACATAATACTGGAAGATAGACTGCGTGTTTGATGGCGGTAAGATACTCTGGAGAGCCGAGAAAGAAATGTGGCTCGGTAAGTACAGAGATAACGGATGCGCCATTAGCTTCGTAGATACGCGCTTGCTCTACCGGATCGAGATGTGGTGCGAGCATACCTTTTGATGGTGAGGCGCGTTTGACTTCGGCGATGAGATGGACACGTGAACGCGGCGTGAAGGCTTCTGCCATGTTTCGCGTCGGTTCCTGTGCCCGTGCGAGTTGTTGCACTTCCTCTAACGGAGAGTCTATTTTGCGCTGTACTAAGTCGGCGCGTGTTTGAGTTACGATACGATCAAGAAACATATATCACCTATGAATGGACTTGCTGAGCCTGTGTGCAGGCAATAACATCGGCCAACTTTTGCTTTGCCTTACCCTCACGTAATGTTGCACGCGCTACTTTGACGCCTTCCGCGAGTGTTGCGACCTGCTCGTTGGCAAGCAAGGCGGCACCAGCATTTAAGCAGAGCATGTGTGAGGCTGGTGTATCAGTATAGTTGCTAAGAAGTTCGCGTAACAGGTCTGCATTGTGTGCTGGATCACCACCTTGAAATGCTTGACGGTCGGTGATGCTAACTAGTCCTACCTCTTCTGGTGTGATCGTGTATTCGTGTAGTTCTCCGCCCTTGCGTACTTCACAAACATGTGTGGGGGCACTGAGCGAACATTCGTCAAGGCCGTCTTCACCATGTACAATCAGGGCGTGTTGACAGCCTAAGTGAAGTAGCACCTCGCCCATTTTGCGTAAGAGTGTGCCATCGGCAACGCCTAGCACCTGATAGTGTGTGTGTGCTGGATTGGTGAGCGGGCCGAGAATGTTGAAGACGGTACGAATGCCAATCTCACGTCGTGTTGGCCCAACGTGTTTCATGGCAGGATGAAAGGCAGGCGCAAACATGAAGCCGAAACCGACCTCTTGTACACATTGTGCGACCTGTTCAGGGCCAAGATCGATTCTAGCACCCAGTGCTTCCAGTACGTCAGCACTGCCACAACGACTGGTTGCGGAACGATTGCCATGTTTGGCTACGGCTGCTCCTGTTGCTGCCGCGATAATGCCTGCCGCTGTTGAGACGTTGAATGTGCCGGAGCCATCACCACCGGTGCCACAGGTATCCATTGCGTGCGCGGCTATTCGCTCGCCCAGGTGAACCTGGATCGCCTTTTCACGCATGACACGTGCCATACCTGTGATTTCCGCGACGGTTTCATGTCCTGGACGCAGGTGTAGAGCTGTGAGAAACGCTCCCATCTGTGAGGAGGTCGCGGCACCCGTCATGATCTCTTCCATCACTATTGCCGCCTCGTTCTCGCTTAATATGGCTCCGGCGGCAACGTGAACTATAGCCTCTCGAATCATTGTATGCTCCTTGCGTATTACCGTTCAAGAAAATTTCGTAACAGGTCTTTGCCAACAGGCGTCATAATCGACTCAGGGTGAAACTGCACGCCTTCCACCGGGTAGGTGCGATGCCTGAGACCCATGATAAGCCCGTCGTCGGTCTCGGCGGTGATCTCTAGCACGTCGGGTAGTGTCGAGCGTTCAACGATAAGGCTATGATAGCGGTTGGCCTCGAAGGGAGCAGGCAGGCGGCGGAACACGCCCTGTTCGTGGTGATACATCGGCGATGTTTTGCCATGCATCGGCTCCGGTGCGCGAATAATGCGTCCACCATAGACCTGTCCAATAGCTTGATGACCGAGGCAGACACCAAGTACAGGTATGCGTGGTCCAAAAGTTTCGATAACCTGACAGGAAAGACCTGCTTCATTCGGCGTACAAGGCCCTGGCGAGACCACGATATGATCGGGTTGTAAGGCTTCGATCTCGCCGAGGCTGATTTTATCATTACGATGTACCTGCACCTCGGCTCCCAATTCCGAGAGATATTGATAGAGGTTGTAGGTAAAGCTGTCGTAGTTATCAAGCAGTAGTAGCATGGCTAGTCTATCCTCCCTTCTCTGTGGATTTGCGCGATAAGTTCGGCTTCGTCGAGAGCGCGTAGCAGTGCCTTTGCTTTGTTCAAGCTCTCCTGATACTCCGTCGTGGGATCAGAATCGGCAACGACACCACACCCTGCTTGAATGTAGGCACGACCATCCTTCATAACCATTGTACGCAGGGCAATAGCGGTTTCCTGGTTGCCGGAGTGACTGAAATAGCCAACTGCACCAGCATAGATGCCACGCTGTTCGCCCTCTAGCTCACTGATAATCTCCATTGCGCGAATCTTGGGGGCACCAGAAACGGTGCCTGCTGGAAAGCCTGCGCGTTGTGCATCGTAGGGTGTCATATCGTCACGTAACTGACCCGTGACGTTCGAGACAAGATGCATCACATGGGAGTAGCGTTCGATCTCCATCAGTTCGCTGACCTGCACGGTGCCCGGACTGCTGACACGCCCCACGTCGTTACGTGCGAGGTCGATGAGCATAATATGTTCGGCGCGTTCTTTCGGGTCGCTTTGTAGCTCTTGTGCCAGTAGTTCGTCGCTCTGCCTGTCGAGTCCACGTGGCCGTGTGCCTGCGATTGGACGGATGGTGACTTCGTTATCCTCGAAGCGTACCAGCAATTCGGGCGAGGCACCGATAATGTGAAAGTCGTCCAGGTCGAGATAGAACATATAGGGCGATGGGTTGATGGCTCGTAGCGCACGATACACAGTGAATGGTGAGGCGTCGACGGAACGACTCAAGCGTTGCGAAGGCACAACCTGAAAGACATCACCTGCTTTGATGTATTCTACCGAGCGACGTACCATGTCTTCAAATTCGCTTTGTGTGTGGTTGGATGTAACACGTAGTGCTGCTGCATCGTGCAATGGTTTGGGTTCGGCTGGTAGATGTACAGGCTGGCTCAGGCGTTGCTGCACGTCGTCGATGATGGCGACACCGCGCTGGTATTCCGCTTCGAGATTGGGTGCATCGAGATGGAGATGTGTGACAATGCGAACACGATGCTTGACGTGATCGAAGACAAGCACGGTTTCAGTAAAGCAGAAAACAGCAAGTGGCAAGCCAAGAACACTTTTCTCAGGGGTGGCTAGCCGCTCGAAACGCGCTACGGAGTCGTAAGAGAGATAGCCAACGGCACCGCCATGAAACTTAGGCAGTTCGTCACGTGCCGCCTCTCGGTAATCTACAAGCTGAAACTGTCCAAGTTCGGACTCGATGAACGCAAGCGGGTCCTTGCATGGGACATCTTCACGGGTGATGGTGTCGCCATGCGTTCTGCGTAGTGTCGCTGTTTCGCCACGATGCGTCATCACCATATAGGGGTCGATGCCTATGAACGAATAACGCGCAACGTTTTCACCACCACTCACGCTCTCTAGCAAGAAGTTGTACGGCTGTTGGGCCGTTTTGCAGTATGCCGAAACAGGCGTCTCCATATCGGCGAGAATATCGCGGTAAAGCGGCAGTAACGGACGTTTTGCGTCTTGCACGTTTGCGGTAGCGCGTACCTTTTGCGTCTCCTCGAATGTTGGGTAGTACATGTTTTCTTATCCCCTGTTTTGCGTGTTGTACGGGTCTGATTTATCACACCTTTCTTGGTATGTGATGAACGAGGGTGTGATAAATCAGACCCGTACAATTGTTATTAGCCCAACCCAACAACATCCTTAATATTTCGCATGGTTGCTGCCGCCATTGGTCTCACCTCATCGGCTCCCTGCTTGAGAATTGCTTCTAAGGTTGGCAGGTCGTTGATGAGTTCGTAGTAGCGTCTTTGGATTGGCTCAAGTGTCTCTACAAGCTGGTCAGTGACGGCAGCTTTGACAGCACCATAGCCACTCCCTGCAAATTCGGCTTCGATATCCTCTTGCGACATGCTTGTAAGCATCTGGTAGATGGTCAACAGGTTGGTGATGCCGGGGCGTTGTGGGTCGAACTTCGCCAAACGGTCAGAGTCGGTAGTGGCGCGTCCAATCTTTTGTTTAATGGTTTTTGGATCGTCCAGTAAGTTGATGCGTGAGGCGGGATTGGTTGCACTTTTGCTCATCTTGCTGGTCGGATCATCGAGCGACATAATGCGTGCGCCAACTTGCCGAATCTGCCCCTCTGGAATGGTAAACACTGGCTTGTTGTAACGCGCATTGAAGCGTTGCGCGAGATCGCGTGTCAACTCGATATGCTGGCGTTGGTCGTCGCCAACGGGCACAAAATGTGTTTGATAGAGTAGAATGTCACAAGCCATCAGGACGGGATAACAGTAGAGGCCAGCGTCTACGGTATCGGCATGGTCGCCCGCTTTTGTTTTGAACTGCGTCATACGGTTCAACCAGCCTAGCGGTGTGTAGCAGTTCAGAATCCAGCTTGCCTCGGCGTGTTCGTGGACGTGCGATTGTACGAACAGTCTACAATAGCGCGTATCCAGGCCACATGCGAGGTAGAGTGCGGCGAGTTTGCGTGTATTGGTATGCAATTCTTTTGGGTCTATCGGCAACGTGATGGCATGCAGATCGACGATACAAAAAATGTTGTCGTACTCGGCCTGTCCCGCGACCCAGTTACGGATAGCACCAAGGTAGTTACCGAGGTGAATGTTGCCTGTTGGCTGCACACCGGAGAAGACACGCTTCTTCGTAGGTGAGTGTGTTGCGCTTTCAGCGGATTGTGTTTTTGCGTCATGACTGATTTCAACTGACATAGTGCGTCCTCCATCAATAGAATAAAGATGAGACAAGGGAAAAAGAGCAATAAAAAACGCCCCTCATCCACACAGGGACGAGAAGCGAAAAGCTTTCGTGGTACCACCCTCATTCAGATTACCCGTGTATAGCTATTTTCATTGTCACGGGTACTCTCTTCATTTGCCGGATACGCAGCGTGATCTTAAAGGAGATACGCGTATATCCTGTCCTCGATAACGGGGGACATTCCGATAAAGCACTACTAGTTCGTGTGAACGTTCGTCTTTCGCTCCCAGGTCCATTCCATAGCCGCAACCGTATCGGTTTCCACCAGCCCGACTCTCTGTACCCTTTGTAAGGTTATGTACTCTTCCTGTTCGATGCGTTGTGTATTCAGTTGTGTCTGTATTCAGTATAGTGGGGTTTTGCAAATGTGTCAAGAGCAAATTTTATGTTTTTATTTCAAATGGTTTCAAGGACGAGTTACTACGCTACATGCTTCATATCATAGACCTCTGTCTCTTTGTCGAGACACCGCTTATAAATACGCACATGATGCATGTGATCATTGAGAGATAGCATAAGATATTCAACGTTTTCGCCTTCTAGCGGACGCACATTGAGTGTGCCGTGCTTTGTGAGGTGAAATGTTCGCTCTTCGTCGGTATCTACAATACCTAACAGATGATAGTCACGATAGATACGCCAGGAAAGCTTGGTTTTGTTCTCTACGAGTAGTGCTTCATTATCACTGGACAGAGCAAGCTTTACACGGCGAATAAGATGTCTCAGCCAGCCACCTGAACGTCGTGGTGCTGTTTCAAGTGGAGGTGCTTCTAACTGTTCTATTTCAGGGGATGATGTGTTTGGCATATTCATTACCGAACCTTTCAAACTATGCAGGAATATATGCTTATCTGACTAGCGTAAAATGTTCCGCTTCTAGTGCTACATGAGTGTGACAGATATTGTTGATACGCTCATCTAGCGAAAGATCGCCCCATATTCTGTGGAATGGTCCATGGTTACGGGCCGCTAGTGCATGCAGACCCTGACACATGTGTTCACGTCCAAGCCATTGCACGACCAGTTCATCAGCTCGCTGCGCCATTTTACGAGCATGAATACTAAGGAGCCGAAGCGTAGCAAGACCAAGTAAACATGAACACACAAGCAAAAATAGCAACCCACCTGTCGTGGCATTGTGCCAGTACCGCGTAACCACTATAGTTGTGAGTAAAAGCAAGAGAAAGGGCGCGAACAGCAAGAGTTGCCGTCTTCTATATGCAGGCAATCGAATAAATTTGTAGCGGGCTAAACCACTGGCAAGTAGTACATCGAGTTCAGCTTGACTAAGTGAGCGTTCTCGTTGTGTTGGGAGGTCTAGCCGAATAGCACGCCCACTCAACGTTGAAATGTGAACTGAAGGAACGACTACACGTGAGCTGAAGTGACATTGTACTTTTGATATTGCATGATGCATGTTCGCTTCAAATGCAATATGCAAAAGAGCATCGTGAATATAAAGTGGAAGAGTTCTGGTTGGTTTTAGCCTGCCAATCTTCCATTTAGGTGGTAGCCAACGTCTGCTAGAACGACGTGGAGCTAGTTGTGAGGAGAGGTGTAGCCAGGATGATGCAGGAAGTGGCTGCTCTGGCATTGCAGGACCGTAGTAGGCACTGAGACGTTCTTCTATATTACGCTGATCGCCTTCTCTTTTGTCATCTGCATACCGTTCCGGCATTGTTTTCTACTTCCTTTCTTGCAGCAATAAAGTGCGACAACGTTCACGCGCACGATTCAAACGGGATTTTACCGTGCCAATGGGCCAGCCTAAAACTTGAGAAATGTCTGCCTCGGTCAAGTCAGCACCGTAACGTAAGGCAATCACGCGACGTTGATCTGCGCTCAATTGGGTCAGTACGTGCCGTATTTCTTCCTGTTGCGCCACCCTCTCTTGTAAGTTTGTTTCTGTACTATTCGTATCTAGCTGCTCATCCTCGTTGACATCCTCAAGAGAGATGGAATGCAGGTAAATGCGTTGTCGCTCCATTACGTCAAGTGCATGACGATAGAGGATACGCATAAACCAGGGTCGAAATGGATATCCCTGCTGAAACTGTGGGAGTCCTTTCCATGCAAGGACAAAAGCTCCCTGAGTAATTTCTTCGGCGAGTGAGCGATGATGGCAGAGGCGTAGTGCTGTTGCCATTGCCTGGGCATGATGAGCTTCCCAGAGATGGCGGAATGCCTCCTGGTCTCCAAGTATTGCCTTTCTAATGCACTCATCTTCGCAGGTATCCACGCTCGTTCCTCTCTTCTATAAAGAAGTACGGCAAGAACGGGCCAAAAGGTTCCCAAATAGAAATGGGGATGCCTGCTTATCAGGTATCCCCATTGTTCAGCGACACGAAACAAACAAATTACTAGAATGTCCGCATCAAGTACAGGACACTGCGAACGTAGGTCCAGTTGAAGATGCCACGATGCATCACTGCCCATCCGCCTTCGTTGTAGGCACTGATTACTTGATCGAGGTTGCCGTGAAATGTGGTGTAGAGCCAGCGCAGGTAGGTGGCACCGAGATTGAGATTATCCCATAATTTGTAGGGGTCACGGTGTATACCTGTGCTGCCATTGATGCTCATGGCGGTGTAGGGCATGAGTTGCATCACACCAATGCCACCGTCGCGGGCGATGACGTGCTGTGTCCACCCACTTTCCTGCCAGCCGATAGCCAGCACAAGGTTAGCTGGTAATCCATAATTCCAGGCAATTTGACGCAGTTGTGCGGATACCTGGCTGCGTGACGACCATTGTAACGCTCCATAGTTGTACCAAGCGACATAGCCATTTGCGAGAATACCACTACCATTGCCGCCAGTTGCACCAGAGCCACTGCCCTGTCCACCACCACCGCTGACAGTATGAGGGATACAAAGTTGTTGGCCCGCAAAGATTAAGTTGACATTCCCGATGTTGTTTACGCGAGCCAACGCCCAAATATTCGTATGGTAGCCATTGGCGATATTGGCAAGCGTATCACCAAAGCGGATGTTATACCATACACAGGTATTGCCAGAACCGGGGTTGGCCGCGTGTGCATTTTGTTCTATATGTGTGAATAAGAGAGAGCCGGACAATAGGACAATAGTACAAACGATTAATACAATCTGTTTATACATATACGGTTTCAGACGCATCGTTTCAATCCTTCCCTGTAGTGCGTGTCGCTATATGGAGGGGCATCCCTGCGTTGAGTAGTTCATTGAGTGATACACCGCTCCTTTCCCTCTCACTATAAGCATTTGTAAAATCGGTAGATGTGAATGTGTGTCTTGTGGCAAAGAGAGCAATTTCTGATGGTTTTGTCGATCATACATTGTTTTTCTTGACGCTTGTAGAGGTGCGTGCTACAGTGTTGTTGGATTGTTGAGACATAGCAAGGCACAAATAAATGAAAACACCTGAACTGTTAAGCGCAACCGTTGAAGAATACCTGGAATCCATTTACAATATGAGTATGGAAGAAGAGGTGGTGATTGGGGCACGCCTTGCTCAAAAATTTGGCGTAGCGGCTCCTACTGTCACTGAGATGTTGAAGCGACTGGTGCGAGATGGCTACATCGAGATGGATCAGAAGCGTGTAGTGACGTTGACGGAGACGGGTATCCAGGCGGCGGAGGCGGTATTGCGACGCCACCGTTTGACTGAGCGTTTTCTGGTCGATATGCTGGGCATGCCGTGGCATCAGGTGCACGAGGAGGCATGTCGTTTAGAGCATTTTATCTCTGGCGCGGTAGAGGCGCGTGTTATTGCAAGCCTGAGTAATCCCACGACCTGTCCTCATGGCAACCCGATTCCAGGCTCCGTCGATGCACGCAACTACCTCAAAAATCATAACGCACTACGCCTCTCCACCATAACGGCAGGCGAAACTGTGACACTGCTATGCATCTCCGAGGTGGTCGAAGACGAAGAGGCATTGATTCGTTACTTCCAGGAGAAGGGCTTGATGCCAGAGATGCAGTTGACGGTTGTGGCTCAGAATGACGATAGTACATTAGAGAACCATGAAAATGTGCGATTACGTGTTGCTGACCGTGAGGTATCCATTAGTCCAGCATCGGCGGCCAAATTGTGGGTGACGCGCTAAACATGGGGACATGATAGGAGAGACCAACGGGCGACCACAAGGGATCGCCCCTACTATAGGGTGATACTCGCCTTGCACGATTTGTATGGTAGGGGCGATCTCTTGTGGTCGCCCCTACCATATTTGTCATGTCTTGACTTCGGATATTAGGCCGTGCTAATATCATAGTACAAGAGTAGGAATTAGTGGGGCATGGTGTGAGCCATGTTGTGTAAAATGAGAAAGTGTACACGTCGATGATTGCAGCATTTGTTCTCTTCTTACGAGAAGGGTTAGAAGCGAGTCTTATTGTCAGTTTGCTCTTTGCGGCATTGCGTCAGCTTGGCATGACACACCAGATGCGTGCTGTATGGATTGGGATAGGGCTGGCTATACTCGGTTCGCTGCTCGGTGGAGTTGCGCTTTACGTTACCGTTCGCAATTATACAGGGACAACCTTCCAGAGCATTTTTGAGACGATTACGTATCTTATCGCGGTTGTGCTGCTGACAACGATGACGTTCTGGATGCAGAGCCATAGCCGCTCAATGAAGAAAGAATTTGTGGCAAAGGCGAGTGCTGCGAGTTCTGGCCTTGCATTGGGCTTGCTGGCATTCTCAACTGTTGGGCGCGAGGGACTAGAGACGGCGGTATTCATGCTGGCCTTTGCATTCCAGACGAGCGCATTCTTGCTTTTGACTGGTGCCGCACTTGGCTTGCTCGCCTCGCTAGGCTTATGTGTGCTGATCTATCGCCTCGGCTACCGGCTCGATTATCGTGTGTTTTTCCGCGTGATGGGTATTGTTCTCTTGTTCTTCGCTGCTGGCTTGTTGGGTGATGCAATTCAGAACATGCAACAACTGAACTGGATTGCTTTCGGCACAACGCCTTTATGGAATACAGCGCATCTTCTGAGCGAAGATAGCACAATCGGTGACATTTTACATACCTTCCTCGGTTATGCGGAATCCCCTACAGTACTACAGGGTACGCTCTATGCGGTTTATCTCCTCATCGCTGGTGGCTTCTTCTTCTGGCTGACACGTAAACCAACATCAACGAAACCAAATTTGCCGAGCCATCCAAAGACCGAAAGACGCGAAACTACTTCTGCTCAAGCATAAAAATATTCGTAAAGAAGCCCTACTCGCTGGCAACCTTGCTAGTGAGTAGGGCTTCTTTCTTTGGTTAGAGTGCGAATTAGATTACGATATTCGTATAATAATGAGATAATTGTATGAGATATCGTATTTTATATGCCAAACTATTGCTATTTCCATTTTTCTTGGGTACACTATACTGGTAGGAGTAGGTGGTATTGTTTCTTGTGTTGAAGTGCCAAATATTTCTGTATCTTGCTACTGCTTATTTAAGCTTATTCCTCTAAAAGAAAGGATTTTTTATGCTCAGGGAGCCTATTACGGTCAGCCCCAAACTGATTCAAGAGATTATTGCACGCGAGGATGCCGATTTCAGGAAGCGCACTCCACGTTCACACGAAATTCATGAGCGTAGTATGGCATCGTTGCCGCTCGGCGTTTCCAGTTCGTTTCAGGCGGTGCCGCCTTACCCATTGTTTATTAGTCGCGCCGAGGGAAGCCATATCTGGGATTATGATGGCAACGAGTACGCGGATTTTCACCTTGCTTTTGGTAGTTTGCTCGTCGGACATTCACATCCCGTATTGGTAGAGGCGTTACGCGATCAACTGGGCAAAGGCTCATTGTATTCGTTACCCAGTGCTGATGTGACCTTCCTTGCTGAGGAATTGGTACGGCGTTTTGCGCCGCTTGAGCAGGTGCGTTTCTCGAACTCTGGTACTGAGGCGACGATGGATGCGCTCCGACTTGCACGCGCCCATAAGAATCGTGACAAGATCGTCAAGATCGAGGGTTCTTATCACGGACACCATGACTCGGTGATGATGAGTACCAAACCTTCGCGAGAGGCGGCTGGTTCTCCTGAGCATCCAAACACGGTGCCTGCCTCAAAGGGTATTCCAACTGATGTGAAGGGCAATGTCATCATTGCGCCGTATAATGATGCTGAGGCATTAGATCGCATCCTGACGGAGCATGAGGGCGAGGTTGCCGCCGTGATTACCGAGGCGGTGCTGATGAATGTCGGTATCATGCTACCGGACGAAGGTTATCTACAGAGTGTGCGCGACGTTACGCGCCGTCATGATGTGCTACTCGTTTTTGACGAGGTGAAGACGGGCGTGACCGTTGCTCCTGGTGGTGTGACGGAGATTTATCCTGTTGAGCCAGATCTGATCTGTCTCGCCAAATCTATCGGTGGTGGTATGCCAATTGGTGCATTTGGTGGACGCAAAGAGATTATGGATCATATCAGCAGCGGTGAGGTCTTGCACCTCGGAACCTTCAATGGCAATCCGATGTCGATGCGTGCAGGGTTGGTCACATTGACGCAAATCTTCACACCAGAGGCTCATGCCCATGCTAATGCGCTCTCGAAGCAGCTTGCTGATGGCTATACAGGAGTGATTGAAGAGTTTGACCTGCCTATGCACGTGGCCCAAATAGGGGCGAAGGGTTGTGCCATGTTCCGCTATCAGCGGGCGCGTAACTATCGTGCATGGTGGGATATTGATATGGACCTTTCGTATGCCTACTGGCTCTTCTTGGTCAATCGGGGTATTCTCTTCCCACCAGGATTGGATGACCAGTGGACGATTTCGGTGCAGCATACACAGGACGATATCGACCATCATATGCATGTCTTCCGTCAGTTTGTATCAGAAATCGGTCGCTAAATACACTTTTCAAAACTCAATGCGCTTGGCACTAAGAGTACTCTTGGTGCCAAGCGCATTGAATTTTATGTTTCCGACGTTATATAGTACAGAAGAGCATAGCAGAACTTCTGCCATCCCCACACTATCATATACGTTCAATAGTATTCGCAAATCTATAACTTATGCAAAGTAATAAATTTTATGAATGAAAATACGACGGTAACTGCTGATATGGACTCAGCTACGCAACAAAAGAATAATTCGGGGTCTCCTACTCAACCACCTGTCAATCATAGGTATGGAGTGGCTACATGGTTTTCTCCGTTCTGGCATGATCGCCTCGTGGAGAGTGGTCTCATCCTATCAATGGCTCTCTATTATCTTATTGGGAACGCAAATATTCACATAGGCCGCTTCACGTTTGTTCATTCGCTCTCGGCTCATCCACTGTATACGCTGCCACTACTGCTGATCTTTGCGCTATTATGCTGGTATCGTCTGCCATTTGCAGTTGCATTGCTACCGCTTACGCTGCCGTACTATTCACAACAGAAAGTGATATATGGTCATTATGCGTTCAGTCTGGCTGAGATAACGCTCGCGACATGTGTGATTGTTGCGCTATTGCAAATGATTGTGCGGCGACAATGCTGGAACTACTGGCTTTCATGGGGGCAATGGCGAGATCGACTTGGGCCGTTTCTTGTGCCTATGCTAGTATTTCTGCTGATGGCGGCGGTTTCTATTGGAATTGCTTTCAATCATACTACGGCATTACGCGCATTTCGTGAAGAGGTATTCGACCCGTTTGTGTACGTGTGGCTGGTGCTGATGTGTCTACGTACACGGCAAGACATAATGCGGTTCATAGGAGCATTTGTGGGTTGTGGGATAATAATCGCGTTACTTGGTATTGCTCAGTTTCTACTTTTTAGGAATACGCCGCCGCTAGAAAATGGTGTCTGGCGTGTCCACGCAGTGTACGGAAGCGCAAATAGCATTGGTCTACTCTTTGATTATATACTACCTATTGGTTTCGCACTCTTATTGGCACGTGTGTCATTGCGTCTGCGTTTGATCGCTCTGGTAGGTTGTTTGCCTATGCTGATCGTGCTGTATATGACGCAATCGCTTGGTGCGTGGGTTGCTGTTGGATGCGCCTTGCTCTTCGTTGCGGCTTTCTCAGTTCGTAATCGAAAAATTCTGCTTGCAGGTGGCAGTGTGCTTGTTGTGGCATTGCTCTTCATCACGTTTGCATTCCGTACTCAGGTGGTGAATGTGTTCGTGGATCATCATGTCAGTGCCAGTGGTAAAGGGGTGCAAGCGGTAAGTACAGTGACGAAGCGCATTTTTCTCTGGGAGAGCGCACTACATATGATCCATGATGGTCCGTGGCTGGGTTATGGTATGGATAACTGGTTGTGCTACTACAGTAGTAATGGGATTTGTGATTCAGGCAGGCACTACTGGATTAAGGTTGATCCTGTAACCCATAGAGAGACGGGTTTGCGCTATGAGCCGGAGCTGTCACACCCGCATAACATCTTTTTGCATGTATGGGTAAGTATGGGTGTGTTTGGGCTGTTGGCCTTTATAGCAGTTCTTGTGCTGTTCTTCTGGCTCTTCGCACGAATTTTGCGGCGGCTTGCTATGAACGCTTCTCAGGAAAGTGAGCATTGGCGATGGATGACAATTGGTGTGAGTGCGGCAATGGTCGCGGCACTAGTGCAGGGGCAGGTAGATAGTGCGTTTTTAGAGCAAGACTTGTCCTTCTGTTTCTGGATAGTAGTGGTGGCTCTGCTCCTGTTACGTGTCTATTCTGGTACCGCATGGCGAGGTAAAATACGTCTGATAACAGAAAGCACGCCTGGACAGGGCTAGTGTTTGTGGAATAGTTCACATTCATAAAGAGAGTTTTTTCATTGCTATATTCTCCGCCGCTTATTATACTCAGCACAAAGTATAACAAGGGAGAATACGTATGCTACCTGGGGTTTCTGCTTCTACACTCTTAATCTGGCTTGCATGTCACTTCGTTGGTGATTTCGCCTTTCAAAGCACTTGGATGAGTATGGAGAAAGGGAAGAGTTGGGAAGTAAATTTTTATCATTGTGCGACGTATAGCACAACGTTCGTCCTCTTCGCGCATACCTCATTGTTGGCAACGAGTATTATCCTCGTCACGCATTATATCGTAGATACGCTGAAAGCACGCTACAAGGTGATTGGGCCTATCTGGGTCGATCAATTGCTGCATGTAGGGACGCTGATCCTTATTCTGTTTTTCAAGTTCTAACAAAAAAACTTTGTCATTCTCTTGACTTTTATGTCTGTTCTCAGTACAATATAATTAACCAGTGAATTAATAAATTATTAGAAGTGATTTGGATGAAAGAAGTGTGTAAGGAGGACATATGTCCAATACTCGAGTGCGCTCTTTTAATAAGCACATCCTCAATCGGGTAACACAAAAGTTTGCGAGCTTTTCTCGCGGCCCGTTTGCTGTTATTCGCCACGTAGGTCGCCGAAGCGGAAAGCCATATGAGACTCCCATCATAGTTGAGCCGACAGAAGATGGTGTGGTGATTGCGTTGACTTATGGACCGGAGGTGGATTGGTATCGCAATGTTCTGGCTGCTGGACGCTGTACACTGCTCTGGCATAGGAGGCTCTATGCTCTTGATAGACTAGAACCGATTGCTGCTCAAGCTGCCTTGCCAACATTTCCTCAGCCCCTACGGTTGATATTGCGGATGCTTGGCACGCAGCATTTTGTGAGCATGAAGTATCAGGATGTTGTGAGAGCCTCGGAGACAACCAGGGTTTGATAGGTCCTCCGCTCTCGACCCACGCGATCTCATGGCAGAGGAAGCTGTTCATAGATGCTCCGAAAACGCTCATAATGTATCACGGCCAGTGGTGAGGGGCTAGTGGAGCAAACGTCTCGTAGCAAATTGTTGCCGCTACCGTTTCCCCTCCCCGACCTCACCAAGGGCGTGATACATTAAAACCTATAGATGTCTCTAACCTGTCGTTTCGCTATTGTTGCTCAGGCCGTTGCTGTGGTTGCTCCGAGCTTGTACCGTAGATCATATCCGATAACTCTTTACGGGTGCGCTCGATGATGCTGCGGAGCTGTGCTAGTTGCTCTGGATTCTCGAAGGTTTTGCGACCTGCGATAACGAAGAGGCGTGCGACCTCGGCTGCTTCGCCGCGAAGTGCCTGCATCTCTGGTCGGCCAGGGCCACCTTGACGACCGCCAGGGCCGAAGCCACGTCCCCAGCGTGGACCACCGAACTCTTCACCCTTTTCCTGGCGTTCTGTGAGCGCGGCGCGGCCAGCATCGGTAATGCTATAAACTTTCTTACCCTCGGTCTCGTTGACTGTGACGAAGCTACGATCTTCGAGCAGTTGTAGTGTTGGATACACGGACCCAGCACTGGGGGCATAGAAGCCGCCGGACCGCTCTTCAAGTGCTTTAATCATCTCGTAGCCGTGCATTGGTCGCTCTTGCAACAGACCTAGCAGTGCGAATTTCACATCGCCACGTCCGAAGAAACGCCGTCCTTCTGCTGGTCCCTCTGGTCCAAAGGGGCCTCCAGGACCGAAAGGTCCACCACCGAAAGGTCCGCGTCTCATCTCGAAGAAGCGGGCTGCACCGGGGCCGAAGGGACCACCACCAAAGGGACCGCGTTGCCAGCCGCCATGTTCACCATGTCCAAAGGGGCCGTGACCGAAGCGACCGCGTTGCCAGTTGCTACGCCATCCATGAGGTCCCTGTGGACGCTCGTCATCCTGTAACCAGGGGGGAGTCCAACCACCCCAATCGCCGCCTTGATTCTGAAATGCAAAATTTCTATTCATTCTACCAAACATAGGTATTGTTTCCTTTCACTTTTCGATATAATACGATATATCGTTATTGGTAGTATACTGATATATCGTATTCTTGTCAAGCCTAAATGGGACGAGTTTTTGAGTTTTCCAAAAACTCGTTTCTAGCATGTTCTTCTAAAATGGAAGCAAGGTGCGTTTAGTTTCGATATATCCCTTCTTAATAGAATGGTTGTGTGTATCGTTTTCCTCAAAAGTTTTTTGGATGAAACATAGCGTTTATGGGGTGTCGTATGGCTGATTTAGAAGGTGTGATGCTCAGTGAATATTTGCTTACACAATGTATTAGTAAGGGTGGTGTGGCGGATGTATACCGTGCCCATGTGGTGAATGATTCAGGTTTGGAGCGCAAGGGTGAAGAGGGGTTCGAGGTGGCGGTAAAAGTATTTCGTCCAGGTTATGCCCAGCGTGAGACGTTTCGTGCGTATTTTATGGCCGAGGCAGAAAAGATCGGGCAGTTTAATCATCCTAATATATTGCCATTTCTTGAGTATGGAGAGGGGGAAGACCTGTTGTATCTGGTGACACCATTCGTTGCGAATGGTACATTGGATAGTTTACTGCGACGTGTGGGTGGTCGTTTTTCCGCGACACAGGCACTACCAATTCTGCAACAAATATGTAGTGCGGTGCAGTACGCACATGACCATGATGTGCTACATGGCAATATTAAACCATCGAATATATTTGTGACAAGTGATGGACGTATGCTGCTAGCTGATTTTGGTATCGCACGGAGGTATGATGATAGCCAGCAATCGTTGACGCGCGTGGGCTGGGGATCAGCAGAGTACGCGGCCCCTGAGCAGTCGCTGGGAGTTTTGAGACGTGGTAGTGATATCTATGCGCTCGGCATTCTGCTGTTTCGTATTCTTACAGGGTCTACACCGTTTACAGGACAGACACCTGTAGAGGTACTACTGAAACATGTGCGCCAGGAGCCGCCATCGGCACGTGCCTTTGTACCTGCTATCTCTAATGCTGTTGATGAAGTTTTACAAAAGGCGATGCGGAAGCGTTCTGATGATCGTTTTGCCTCTGTCGATGAGTTCGTAAAAGCTTTTGCCTCGGCTGTGAATGTTGCCCCGATTGCATCACCGATTTCGCGTCCTATGGCGACGGTGAAGTTACAGCCATTACCTGTAACAAAGACGAATCCATTAACACCAGCACCGCTATTTCCACCTGCGTCAGTCGAGAGTCCAGAGACACTGGTTCCTCCCCATGCTTCACATACGTCTCTACCAGCCGCAACACCACTTACTCGTGAATTCTCACCTTTGCTCATATCTTCTTTCTCTGAAGAGAGAATTGCTGTTCCACAACCATTGGAGGTTATAGCGACAGAGAAAATGGAGGATCAAACGAAGGAATTTTTGGAAGACAATGCAAAGGACGAGAACTTGCTTTTATGGTCCGTTGACCCTGCCGAATGGTCGCCGATTGCGAAAGAGGGGGCAGAGGATGCAGTAGTGGATGTACCATTCACGGCGAATGATTATGTACAGAACAAACCAATTGTGCTGGCAGGCCCTGAAGAGATGAAACAGGAGCAGAAAAGTGAGACATTCAATGGCCGCTTAAAAAAGTTGTTACCATTGTTGGTAGTAATCCTACTTTTGTTGGGTCTACTTGGAGCCTTGCTCTCTGCGTTTTTCTATTCGAGTAACAAATCGGGAGCGAGTAGTGGAATGTACATGACGAGGAGTTATGGCGTTGTATACACAATACCATGTGTTTCTAGCGAGTCAAAGATATATACAGCTAAGACATCGACGCTGAGTAGCGAAGTGTTGCGAGCCGTGAGTAGTAACTATGATTGACAAGAGTCCATAGTGTCTGAAAAAGAGCGGGTTCACGTTGCTCGAAGTGTTTGAGTATGGTGTGTTGTTGCTCCGAACTTACCCCACAAAAATTTCCATCGGCAGAAGTGTTCAAGTCTCGTAAAGCTGCGCGTAGGCGTTTCTCGCTCAATAGCAAAGACATCTTGTCGGTTTTGCTGGGCGTGAGATGGTTGAGGAAGGTATCAATGAGATGAAGACTGGAGGGCGGAGGGAAGTCTTTATCGGCTGGAATAAGGAGGTCAATAAATGCATTCAACTGGCTGCGCTCTTCGGGACTAAGTTCAATTTTCTGTTTGTGAGTTGGTGACTCTCGCAAAATCATGTTGTTCATGAATGCTCCTTGGGGAAATAAATGGAAACCTCTGCTACCTCCACTAATGGTAACATATGCAGTATGAGAAATGCAATATTTTCGGCACAAATCTAAAAAATGCTCTCATTCGATTCTAAGCTATCATTCAGCAAATTTTACTAAAGGCGAGAGAAATGTTGCTTGTTCTGTTAAAAGGTTTCCCTGGTAGTGGGAAAAGTACGCTCAGTCGCGCTCTTAGTCGGCGGCTAGTATGGCCGTTGATTGACAAGGATGATGTCAAAGATATTGTTGATGGGCAGATACAGGGCGAAACGAATGGTCTAGCGTATGACGTGATGTTGAACATTGTGCGTCGTCAACTGCTACAAGGGTTAAACGTAATTTGCGATAGTCCCTTGACGCATCATATAACGTATGAGCATGCCAAAGCTATCGTGATGGAGACACACGCACAATTGGTCATTGTCGAATGCTTTTGCTCCGACGCGCAAATATGGAGCCAGCGTATCAATGCCCGCAAAGAGCGTAACTTGCCTGCTCATCACATGACAGACTGGGAACGTGTGCAAGCATACCGTCGTCAATATACGGTAGAAGCTGGCTATACTATAACCGAGCCGCATATAGTTGTGGATACCGTGAGGCCACTTGATGAGTGTGTGAAGGATGTGGTTAAATGGTTAAACTACAAGCGCATGTTACAATAAATAGAGGTAGGATTGATGCCACCCAAAATTCGGCAGTTGAAAGCGACCTTGTCTAAAGCTGGCTTTTCTGTTCGTCCCGGTAAGGGAAGCCATACTGTATGGACACATCCAGCATTACCAGAAGATGAACTAACAATATCTGGTAAAGATGGCAACGATGCAAAACCATATCAAGTCAAGGATGTTCAAAAAATCCTCGAACGTCTCAGAAGGAGCTAATATGGATACGAAGCATTATTCAATGAATATTCAATGGAGTGATGAAGATCAAGCCTATATCGTGACAGTGCCAGAACTACCTGGATGTAAAACACATGGCACTACGTATGAAGAAGCTGTGAAGCAAGGACAAGACGCAATAGATAGTTGGATTATGGTAGCGCAAGAACTGGGACGCACAGTTCCACCTCCTAACAAAATAGCGGTATAACGAGTATACGAACTTACAGCTAAAGGTAGCGTCGATTTTTATTTTGTCTGCATATCAACGTGAGGGATACAATGCTCATGAATAATAATGCAAAACGGATAGAGGCAGGTTTTGTAGAGACAGACGGGACAAGGCTGTATTACGAGATGATGGGTGAGGGGCACCCACTTGTACTCATTCATGGTGGGTATATGGATAACCGCATGTGGGACGACCAGTTTGTCGCATTTGCCGAACATTACAAAGTGGTGCGTTACGATGTACGCGGCTTTGGAAAAACCGAACTTCCTCATCAGGCTTATACGGACAGGCAAGACCTGTATAACCTGCTGACATTCCTGGGTATTGAAAAAACGTATCTGCTCGGCCTCTCGTTAGGGGGAGAGATTGCCCAGGGTTTCACTCTTGAACACCCTGAAATGGTGGATGCCCTTATTCTGGTTGGTGCGCCCATAGGTGGCTATCCACATGAACTGATGTTTACTGAAGCACAATTGCAAGAGCAGATGCGACGTTGGGCGGTATTTGGGAAGGCAATACAAGATAGAGATAGAGTCGCGATGGTCGATGCCGTGATGAATGATGCGACATTAGTGCCATCTCCTCAATATCCCGCTGCACGTCAACGTGTGTACGAGCAACTATCCGAATATTCGTTTGTCTGGGTGCTTGATCCTGTCTCGCAACAACAACTTGAGCCTCCCGCATATGAACGCTTATCCGAAATTTCTGTGCCAACACTCATCATTACAGGGGCGGAAGACGAGCGACAACTTCACAGAAGCGCGGACAAGCAAGAGCAGGATATCAAAGGCTCAAAAAGAGCCACGATTTCTGAAACGCATCACATGCCGAACATGGAGAAGCCAGAGGAGTTTAACCGCATCGTTCTTGACTTTTTAGCGGAACAAGACTTAGAAGCAACTGAACAACAAGAGTGGGAGCAAATCATCAACAAGCCCACTGTGCAACAAAAGCTTCTTGAGCTTGCCGACGAAGCAGGGAAGGAGCATGAAGCAGGTAAAACTGAAGAAGGTGGTTTTGCTCTTTGATCCTATCAGTTTAGCCATTAAAACACGATGGTCTTGTTCTCGTAAACTAGCACTCTATCCTCCGTATGGAGTCGCACGGCTTCGGCTAGCACGCGCCTCTCGACATCGCGCCCTTTGCGTACCAAATCTTCAACGGTATCGCGGTGATTACAGTGAATGACATCCTGCGCGATAATTGGTCCCTCATCAAGATTTTCGGTGATGTAGTGAGCCGTGGCGCCGATGATTTTTACGCCACGCTCGAAGGCACGTGCATAGGGATTGGCTCCCACGAAGGCAGGTAAGAAGCTATGGTGGATGTTGATGATTTGATGTGGGTGCGCCTCGATAAAGAACGGTTCCAGGATTTGCATGTAGCGTGCCAGGATTAGAAAATCCACCTTCCCCATGAGCAATTCCAGGATACGTTGCTCGTCTTCTACGCGATGTTCACGACGGATAGGGATGTAGTAGTAAGGCACATCATACATACGAGCAAGCGGTTCCAGGTCGCGATGATTGCTCACGATAAAAGGAATGTCGATGGCTAGCTCGCCACTCTTCCAACGCCACAGGAGATCGGTCAGGCAATGATCGAGTTTAGACACAAAGATGCCCGCACGCTTTTTGTGTCGTGAGTACGAGATACTCCATTGCATAGCGAAGGTGTCTGCAATAGATTGAAATGTATCTACAAGCTCTATAGGTGAGAGGGAAAAGTCGTCTTCATGGAAGCTGATACGCATGAAAAACGTATTGTCAGGCGTAGAATGTTGATCTGATTGAACGATGTTGCCGTGATGTTCAAAGATGAAGCGTGAAATTGCCGCTACGATGCCGGGCTTGTCGGGACAGGAAACCAGGAGCGTGATCGTATGCTTGTGAGTCGTCATCGAAATACAATATCCTTCTTATAGTCTGGGATATTACGTAAAATGCAATGTCCTGGACTAGGGCGTTATTCAGAGGCTATAGTATGTTTTTTTGCCCGATACTGTCAAGCGCATAGTAGAATTTCGCAGGTCTTTTTATGAGAGCGAGTCCCCCTAGAGGATGCGTTTGGCATGTGATAATGTATGTGTCGAGTCGAACGTATGGTATAATGGGAGAAGAGCAGTCAGTTCACTGATCTGCGGAAAAGCAAGGAGCAGAGACCATGGTAGCCGATAGAGCAGTATCTTGCCCTGGATGAGGCGACTGATGGTAACTATGAGTTTTATGATGGATACGTGGTTATGTTGTCTCCGCCCTCCTCTGCCTATGACGATCATCCCATCATCGACCTGGCTGGTGGAAGCATTGCTCATTCGGCACTCTGTGCACGTCTTGCGTCTCTCATTGATCAGGCTCTTAGAGATGGTCCATGCCTTGTGCATACCAGCGATGTAAAAGTGAAGATGACATCGCTGCGCCACTACTTTCATCCAGATGTAAGCGTTGCCTGTGGCAATGAGAGCGGCCAAATACTCAATAATCCGGTGGTGGTGATCGAAGTCTTATCACCAGCAACAGAGAAACGCGATCGCAGTTCGAAACTCGAATCGTATAAGACGTTGCCATCTGTGCAAGAGATGTGTTGGTCGGCAGCACATCCAAGATGATTGAGATCTACCGACGTGAAAACGACTGGAGGGCGTATCATTATCGTGAAGGTGACCAGATCGAACTCAAAAGCATCAGTGTCAGTTTCTCCTATGATGAGGTCTCTCGTCGTATCCCTATCTAGGGCATTGTCAACTTGTTCGTAGAAATGAGATGTATTGTTGGTTTAAAATGAGGACCGGCATTGGAGAGTAAGGAATAGGAAGCATAGTTTTGCAGATTCTGCAAAACCTATGGGTAAAATGACACAGAGCGTCTGGACACTGAACAGCGTCGCGGTCAAAGTCGAAAAGAAACAAATCGCCTCTGTTGCTGTATAACAACATTTTTGTTAACCACGTATGATTGTTATGCCTGTATCACGATAAGGAGTTATTGTTTGCTCTGAGACAGAAGAGTCTGTGACGAGATAGGTAAGTTCTTTGAGCGAACCTACAACAAAAGGTGCTGCTGTATCAAGCTTCTCTCCAGAAGCTAGCGCAATTACCTCAGCAGAACTTGCAATCATGGCGCGTTTAACATACAACTCTTCTAAATCAGGGATAGAGATGCCGACATCAAGGTGTAAGCTACAAATACCTAACATACACAGGTCGGCTTTGAATGTATGGAGTGCCTCGACCGTCTCTACACCAGTAGTGACAAGCGAGGCTTTATAGAGCTTACCACCAAGAAGAATAACCTCGACATGTGCATGCTCTCCGAGCAGTGTGGCAATTGGTGGGCTATTTGTAATAACGGTTGCATGAAGAGCAGAGGGCAGACGTTGAGCGACCTGATATGTAGTTGTACCGCCATCCATAATAATTACCTGCCCATTACGGACAAGTTGCACTGCTGCTTGTGCAATCTCAGTCTTGGCCTCGATATGTTGTTTTTGCCTGATAACATAGTTTTCGGTAGGCGAACGCAATAACGCGCCACCATGAACGCGTTGAATCATCCCCATTTCAAAGAGGTCTCGCAGGTCTCGGCGTACCGTGTCTTCTGAGATATGAAGCGATTCGCAGAGTTCTGATGCCAGGACTCTTCCCTCGACCCGAAGCTTATCTACAATGTAGCGTTGCCGTTCTTCTTTTAACATCGTCTACTATTTTCACCGTTCCTAAAAATGCTTGACTTTGCGTTTTCATGCGTGTATCATCTTGTTAATGCACTATAGAGCGTACACGTGCGGATGTCAAGAGTATATAAGAGCATAGAGCGACAGACACCCCATTATTTGGGTTATTAGACAGGATATTTGGCAATCATGACAACAACGGTTGAAGACCAGAAAAAAGAAGTAAGAACGCTAGCCCTACGTATTCAGATTGGAGTAGCTTTTTTTGCCTTTATTCTCGTTGGGGCGAACGATGCGGGCATTGGTGTGCTGATTCCGAGTCTGCGTACACAGTATAATATCGACAAGGCAACCGTTGGGCTGCTGTTCTTCTCGGCGGTGCTTGGCTATCTCATAGCGGCGTTCAATAGTGGGCCGCTAGTGGCAAGGCTTGGCATTCGCTCATTTCTGCTGGTAGGTGTTGGGAGCTTTTTAGCGAGCACGATAGTATTAAGCACAATTCCACCATTTTGGCTGACACTCCTGATGCTATTACCGCTTGGCTTTGGCAGTGCCATTCTCGATGCGGGCTTGAACTCGTATATTGCAGGTCTGCCACGTAACACAGCTCTGCTCAACTATTTGCACGCTTTTTATGGCACGGGGGCGTTGCTCGGTCCCCTGGTGGCTTCGACGATTCTCGCGGTTGGGCTGACATGGAACTTTGTGTATGTGACATGGGCTGTCGTGAGCGTTGTTTTGATTGTCTGTGTTGCGGCGTTCTTCAAGAGTCGCAAGTCTACAGAGCAGGGTAGTGAGGCTAAAACCGAAAAGAATGTTTTAGCAGGCGCACTCAAACGGCGAATTGTGTGGATTGCGGCATTCTTCCTGCTCTTTTATGTCGGGACAGAGGTCAGTCTGGGCAATTGGAGCTACAGTTTTCTCCTCGAAGAACGGCATGGTATACCTTTGATTTCGGGCTGGATTGTCAGTGGCTATTGGATTGGCCTCACGCTTGGTCGTCTGGTATTGCCACATGTGGCACAACGAATAGGCAATAAGCGTTTGATCCAGGGCTGTCTCCTGGGGGTAATTGTCGGTATACTTATCGTGTGGCTAGTACCAATTGAGAGTGCAGCGGCTGTAGGATTTTGCTTCACAGGATTTTGTCTTGGACCTATCTTCCCAACCACTATTGCTCTGATGTCGCACCTTGTGCCATCAAGACTTTTAGCGAGCGCGATAGGCTTTCTAGCGTGCCTCGGCAATATGGGTGGGGCACTGTTTCCCTGGCTGGCGGGCAACCTTGCACAAGCAGTAGGGCTGTGGTCGCTCTTGCCATATGCCATTGTGCTGACAATTACTATGTCGCTGTTGTGGCTGACGATACAGCGGCAACCCTCGTCACTCAATACAGCGTAAGCATGGAATAGAATTTGTATTCCTCATCTCGTGACGTTTTTTGCAACTTCTGCGATACATAGAGTGAGATCTCAAAAATGCCATCGTAGAGGAATGAAATGCATCTACCAGGACAGCACTCCCAGAGTCCTCTCAAACTTGACGATTCGCCTATTGCAGTACTGTATCGACAGCATCACGCGACGATTTTGACCTATATTCGTCGGCATGTCAACACATCGGAAGATGCAGAAGATGTACTGTTAGAGGTCTTTATCGCTGCGTTAGAGCATGACGCTTTAGCAGATATGGATGCAGGGCAACAACTAGCATGGTTACGAAGCGTCGCGCATAACAAATTCGTTGACCAGTATCGTCGGTCGCCTCCCTGCCCTCTTGTACCATGGGAAGAGGTCACGGAGACGGCCATAGATGATGAGGCATTGACACCGGACCAAGTCGCTTTGCGTAACGAAGAACACGCGCTTCTACGAAGGCATGTAGCACGTCTTCCGCAACTACAACAAGAGGTATTGCGCTTGCGTTTCGCTCACGGGCTGCGCTCTACTGAAATCGCCCAACTCTTGAATAAGAGCGAGGGGGCAATCCGTATGGCACTCTCGCGATCTCTGAACCTTTTGCGTGGTATTTATGAACAACAGTCAGGAGGAAACACGAACCATGAACAGTAGCAACGAACAGTTTACCCCTGATGATGTCGATGAGCAAATCCATCACCATGCTCAGGCTCAGGACAACCAATTCCCAACGAAGCCGGGTACGCGGCTGATCCGTGAACTGCATTCTTTGTATCAAGAAGACGCACGCATAGCGGAGCGTGTATGGAATCGTCTTGAGACGTATGCAGCACTCGGTGAGCGTATCACTGAAAACACACATCCTGTAGAGAGACGAAGGTCTCACCCGGAAAGGAATCAGTCAGTGAGTAATACTGCTTTCAATAGTCCAACAAAAGGTGCAATATACCAACGCCTTGGCATGCTCGCGGCCATCCTCTTCTTAGTTCTTCTTGTAGGCAGCATGGCCTTTGTGTTCAACGCTGCTCAACACAATAAAATAACACATCAAACTCCTCACGGTCAGACAGGTGTTGGAAAGAGTTCTCCATCCCCAGAGCAAGCAGGTCTCTATGCCACTCTCACAGATGGTATATACCAAATGGACCCTGTAAGTGGGAAAGTACGTTGGCATTACTCTATATCTCGCGGACAGGAGTACTCGAATACAGCTCTTACGGTTAGCAAGGGGGGAGTCTACTTCGGTGGAAACGATCAAAAAGGACATTACTTGTACGCCCTCAACGCGTTCAACGGGTCGTTGCGATGGCAGAAGACGCTCGATTACTCCGTTATGAGCCAGCCATTGGTGGTCAACGATATCGTCTATGTTGGCACAATTGCGGGTACCGAGAATTCAGTCACTGGTGGTCACGTTTATGCCCTCAATGTCAGAGATGGTTCTCTGCGCTGGTCCTATGCCACAAATGGTGGTGCGAGTGTGGGAGGTGTACAAGATGGTGTTGTGTACGCAAGTACAGGGACCACACTCTTTGCCCTCAATGCTAGTAATGGGAAACAACTGTGGAGTATTTATCTGGCTGACAAGGAGCAAGCGTTTATATACGTGCAGTTGGTCGCCAATGTCCTCTATGTCAGTTCCACAGAGCTCAGTCATCATGATCAGCCAGGCCAGCCGAGTACCCAATATTGCTATCAGTATGCATATAATCCCACGAACGGGAAGCAACTATGGCGTTCTCAGGTAGTCGATGGCTACGTTGTTTCCCCAGCAACCATTGCTGGTGACACCATCTATTTTAGTTCCCAGAATGGCAATGTATACGCCCTGAATACGAAAGATGGTGTACAACGTTGGAGTTACAATGCAGGTGGACCTGTCTACCTTTCACCAGTACTCGATCATGGGGTGGCCTATATGATAAGTATCAAAGAAGACTCAACAGATCAATTTATCGCTCTTGACGCTGCTACAGGTAAGCAGCGTTGGTCCAAGCAAATGAGCTTCAATGATGGGTGTAACGGACAAAGTGTTGGTGCTTCACCCATTGTGAGTGGCAATGTAATCTACTGCGGAAATGGATCCAATAGAGTGAATGTCCTTCGTGCTAGTAATGGAGTCTTCATAAAGAGCTATCAGATTAACGAGGAGAAATATGGATTTATAACTCCACAGCTTCTGTTAGTAAAGTAGCTTGAGAGATGGTTGCCCTGAGAGATTATAAGCCTCTCAGGGCAATCCTGATTCTCATTTGTGGCTCAGAGGCAGAAGCTAGCACCCGATGTCGCTTAAACCAAGTATGCTTCTCATTACTTTTCTTGTTTTCAACAATGCTTATTATGGCGTACAATCCTATGAAGGATATACTTTGGCATAGATATATCAAAGGAGGAATTATGCAAGCATTGCTGGGAATTGACCTGGGTACAACGGGTGTGAAGGCGGCTCTCTTCTCGACTGAGAATGGACGCGTGTTGTCCGATGCATTTGTCGAGTACCCACTATATCATCCGCATCCGGGCTGGGCGGAGCAGGACCCAGCCGATTGGTGGCAGGCAACGATAAGCGCGATTCGTACCTGCCTTGAAAAAAGTGTGAAGCACAACCTTCAACCAGCGGATGTACGAGGCATTGGTCTCTCTGGTCAGATGCATGGCGTCGTGTTGCTCGATGAGGCGCATCAGGTGTTGCGTCCCTGCATTATCTGGGCTGATCAGCGGAGCGATGCACAGGCGAAGTGGATGACTGAAAGGGTCGGAGAGAGCAAACTCATCGAATACGTAAGTAATCCCGCTCTGGCTGGTTTTTCCGCTCCGAAACTGCTGTGGGTGCGTGACAACGAGCCGGAGATATTTGCACGAGCTACCACAATGCTCCTGCCGAAAGACTATATTCGCTATCGTCTTACAGGTGTAATGGCGATGGAAATATCGGATGCTGCGGGTACCTGTCTGCTCGATGTGAAGCGTGGCGTATGGTCGCAAGAGGTGCTACACGCACTTGAACTTGCACCTTCGCTCCTGCCACCGATTATTGCAGCGGATGCGGTAAGTGGGACTGTTACCGACGAGGTGGCTGCGCTGACAGGTTTGATTGCTGGCATACCAGTTGCGGGTGGTGGTGCTGATAATGCGTGTGGAGCGGTTGGCAATGGTGTTGTTGTGCCAGGACTTGGGTTGGTCTCAATAGGTACGAGTGGCGTTGTGCTGGCGTATGCTGAGACGCCACAGGTCGATACCTCTGGTCCAGTACCCCGTGTGCATACGTTCAATCATGCCGTTCCACATGCATGGTATCTTATGGGCGTGACACAGGGTGCAGGACTTTCGCTACGCTGGGTGCGCGATAATATTGGCTTGCCTGAACGTGCATTGGAGCGTTGGACAGGTGGAGATGCCTACGAATTGCTGGCGCAAGAGGCGGTTATGGCCCCTGCTGGCAGTGACAGCCTTATTTTTCTGCCTTATCTACAGGGTGAGCGCACTCCGCACCTTGATGCTCATGCGCGAGGTGGTTGGATTGGCCTCACTGCACGTCACGACCGCCGCCACTTGATTCGCGCGGTACTTGAGGGTGTCGCGTTCAGTTTGAAGGATTGCTTTATGATTCTTCGTGAGCAAGGGCTTTCAATTGAGCAGATGCGAGCGACGGGTGGGGGAGCGAAGAGCGTTATCTGGCGACATATTATCGCCGATGTGCTTGGTGTTGAGCTTGTGACGACCAATGCGACAGAGGGACCGGCGTTCGGTGCGGCATTGCTCGCAGGTGTCGCAAGCGGAGTGTATTCTTCGGTGAAGGAGGCATGTGAGCAGACGGTACACATAGAAGAGCGTACTCAACCACGTCGCGAAAACGAGCGTGTGTATGCCGAGGGATATGAGACATATAAAGCTCTGTATCCTGCACTCAAGCCTATTATTAGTAAAGCATGATGCGTGAAAGCTACTAACGGGCGACTACAAGAGTCGCCCGTCTGTCTCTGGGAACATCAGTTGGTTGTAGTTCCAGCGCGAACAAAAGCCAGAATAAAAAATCCAACGACACAGAGCGATAGGACTATGCCAACAATGGAGAGGACGAGACCTACTGTCGCCATTGTACGACGCTGTGGAGAGCGTCGTCCTAGTGCGGACATAATAATGCCTATAATCCCGACGGGAATACCGAAGTAAAATCCCCAGAAGAAAACAATGCTGATAATGCCAAGCACAAGACCTGCGATAGCAAAACCGCCATTTGGTCCGGCTGTCTGTGCTACAGGCATGTAATATGCGCCTGGATACATGCTTTGTTGTCCATAGCCGGGGCTCTGGTACGGTTGATAGCTTTGCGGTCCAGGTTGATAAGGTGCGGGCTGTGGAACAGATTGATATAGTGGCTGTTCCTGATTACCATAAGAACCATAAATTGTTTCTGGTTGCTGTGGAGGTTGGTATTGCTCACTACCACTACTCGCATATTGTCCACCACTGTATGGGTCCTGTTGACTGTTAGGGTAATATGGAGGCTGATCGTTCATGGAATTAACGCTCCTTTTTATACAATCAGTTTGAAAAGAAAAATGAGTGCATCTGTCACATAAGCCTGTATAATACAGTAACGATGACGCTAAGTATAAGGTACAATAAAGTACAATTCAATACTAGCATTCTTTTGCTTGAAGAGCTATGACCTACTTCACAAATGGAAAGAGAATCAACATTTATGAGTTTTGCAGATTCGGTGTTTCCTAAAACTATACAGGGCTTACGGCAACGCCTACTAGATCATCCCTTATGGGAGCAGATTGAAAATGGCACATTGGATAGAGCAAGGTTGCGCGTCTTCGCGTTACAAGATTGGTGGTTAGTGCGTGAGGCATATCGTCTGGATGCGCTTGCTATCGCTGGCGTTCCCGAACTGGACGTACAGGAACTTCTCGTCAGTAAGTTGACGGCGAAAATAGGTGGCTATAAGTTGCTGTTGCGCTTTGGTGAGGCAATAGGGCTATCAAGGGCCGATTTTGACGCCAGTGAGCCACTTGCTGGTTGCATGGCATTGACAAATTTTTTCTTCTATATCCTTACAAGTGGGACGCCCGAAGAAAAGTTAGCGTCAGTGAGTGCAAGTGAGGATATCTTCGTGCAGATATGCGCTCGTATCGGACCCGCATTGATGCAGCACTACTGGTTAAGCGAGGAGCAGGTTGCGTTTTTTACGGCGCATAAGCAGATTGGTGAGCATGTGACGCCCGTCGATGAAACGCTGTTAGCTCGTTACACGTCTGAAGACGAGCTACAACGTATTGTGCGTGCGATACGTTTAAGTCACGAGTTCGAGTTGATGTTCTACGATACCGTGCTGAACACGCCATTATATTAACGGATTCGTTATTCGATTCCAAGCTCGTATTCTTTCGTTGCCTCTTCTAATGTGTGATTGAGAGCGGTAAGTGCTGTATGAGGATCGACCGGCTCTTGCATGGCATCGGCCTCGGTATCTACGCGATTCTTTACAGAAGGCAGGTCGCGGCGCAGGTCTTCAAGAAGCTCTATAATCTTACTCACCTTCCGCTCTGTCAGAAGCGTAACTTGCAGGTCGAGATGGCGTCTCTGCTCCGAGAACTTTTCCTGGCGGTTCTGCGTGACGAGCACAATAACTGTCATAAGTAAAGCAGCTATACTTACCGTATCTTGTAGCCAGGCAAATGGCGGTGAATCAAAGAGTGGAACACCGAGTAATCTATGAAACATGTTTATCAGTATCCACATTACAACGATAAGCAAGATAACATATACTGCGAGAGGTCGTCCTAGCCCACTCGTAGCTCTTTCTATAAGCCGTTGATGATAATTGACTTTGCGTTCAGCACTCAAACGCATTGCAACAATAGCCTCAATATCCTTGTCGAGGATATCTGTCAGTTCTGTTATTTCTGTTTGGTTGGTCGCCATACTATATATTCCTCTCATCACTTTTCTGCTTCGTTCGACGCTTTCAACATACTGTATTTTGTATCTGTAGTAAACACGTTCAAAATACTTAAAACGGAACGGTTGCATGGGCTGGTACAACCCCACTAAGTGGTGCAAAGTAGGGGAGCTTGAAAAAAGCAGTTTACTGGCAATGCTGTACACATGAAAAAGCAATCATGGGGCTAGGTGCTAGGAGATATCAAAAATACTTAGAAGTCTATTAAAGGCTATGGAATAATTCCATAGATTCTTTTTCCGGCAATCGCAATCGAAACAGTCGGCATCATCTTCTTCAAAACCGACGGCAGTATCAGCGATAGCAATGATGCATTTCTCCGTATAAGTGGTTACAATCGTGAGGATTTTGTGCAAGGACTTGTGCGGTGGGACGTACTGACACCGCCGGAGTGGATACCGCAATCTCTGCGAGCAATCGAGGAGCTTGAAAGAACAGGACGTACAACCCCTTACGAAAAAGGGTTGTGTTGCAAAAAATAGGAAGAAAAGAAATGGAGTGTGAGCGAACCTTTCAATCTTTCTTAGACCGACGCTCCAAAGAGCTTGGCAACCAATACAACCTGTCCTCTCACATCTCCTTTTGTTGT
>JAABUX010000143.1_pt1 | contig 124987 bp, 108 predicted proteins | sample 5561851 | NCBI WGS metagenome assembly JAABUX01 (sample SAMN10711883, study PRJNA513361) | rock metagenome | isolation source: Antarctica rocks | place: Antarctica: Victoria Land, Richard Nunatak red sandstone | collected 2016-01-03
CCACAAGGGTCGCACCCTACTATAGACGTCGTATAGTAGGGTGCGACCCTTGTGGTCGCCCGTTGGTTTCTTCCCACCATACCATCGTGCCATCATACTATTTCACAGCAGCCAAGAAATCCAGCACAATGCGATTGAACTCTTCTGGTTGCTCCATATTGAGATGATGCGCGGTATTATGAATAACGGCTTTTTTCGCGCCAGGAATCGCCCCTGCTATACTGTAAATGGTATCACATCAATGAGATATCGTAGGGGTGATGCCTTGTGGTCGTCCGTCTATTTGTTGATTGAGTGGCAACGTGAAACTAAAGATTGTGCTAGGAGATGTACTCTCTCCATTCGCAGCGGCAACTGTTGCATATGGCTCCAATCGTAGTTCGCCGCCGTGTGCGGTGATGATTGATTTAGTGATGTAGAGGCCGAGGCCAGAACCTTTACGCGCATTGGCTGTTTGCGATCTCACAAATGGCTGAAAAATTTGGTCAAATTCATCTGCAGGAATCTCTCGTCCGATATTATGGACGCTCACATGTACCATATCCGGCGTTGTCCAGACACGTGTAGTAATGATAGTGTTTTCATCGGAGTATTTGATGGCGTTGTCGAGCAGATTGCCAAGTGCCTGTTGCAGTCGTTCACTATCACAGTGGCTGATAAGCTTTTCCTCTGGCACCTCGGTAACAAGTGTGTGATGAGGCGCGACAGGGCGCAGTTGCTCGACCATCTGCACCACGAGTGCTACAATGTCGCATTCGGCACGGATAAGCGTAAATTTGCCCGCAGTGAGGCGTGACATGTCGAGTAAATCCCCTACAAGGCGCGTCATACGTTGTGCCTGGCTAATCACAATATTGGCATTACGGCGCAATGAGTCGTCGGATTTTTTCCCTTGCTGACGCACTATCATCTTTGTGTAGTTAATAATAGGGGTGAGTGGACCTAGAAGGTCATGAGCAATCATTGCTGTGAATTGCTCTTTGCTTGCTAGCTGCTCTCGTAATAGAAGATTTTCTGCTGTCAGTTCAGCTATCTGACGTTGCAGTTCTTGCATGTTTTCATTTTGCGTTTCCACTTGTTGTCCCTGCATACCCGCTATCTCCCTGATCATGCCACGCCCTTCTCTATTGAAGGTTGTGTAATTAGTATACATTCTGAGGAGAAAGGGGTTGCGCGAAGGAGTAATAAGTAGGAGTATTGGGTAGGTTGGCACTCCAAAAAAGCGTAAAATGTCCGCTTTACCACATCAGGAGACCGCAAGGGTCTCCCCTACATGTAGAGATGATGCAAAATGTAGGGGAGACCCTTGCTAACGAGCAGGTAAAATATCAAGCTCTTCCAGTTCCTCTTGTGCCGCCTCGCTGAAGCGTGTTACGTCAAGAGTAGAATCGGCGTGTGCGATAAGATGACGGATACGCTCAGCAATCGAAGTCCGCATGTAGTGGTCCGAGGTCAGGAGTAGCTCGCTAACCGCGATCTCGATCTGCTGCCGCTGCATTGCCGCAAGCATGGATTCTTCTTGCATGATTATGTATCTTTCTGTGATAGAGTATGGATTGCGAATTGCGCTCACAGATCTGTGAGCGCAATTCGCAATCCATACTCTATCATTATTTTTATGCCGCGCTGGTTGATGCGGTTGATTTGTTGTCGCTTGATGTATTACTACCGCTTTCGGCTGGTTTGTTTGTACTACTGGCATTGCCATCACTGGCTGTTTTCGCGGTCTCGGTTTTCCCGTTCTCACCTGACTTGGTTGGCTCATCCTTAGCACTTGCTGCCGCACTTGCACTGTCGCGGTGGTCGGTCTTGTAAAAGCCTGATCCCTTGAATACGACGCCTGGCGGGAAGAGCACGCGTCGAATTTCAGCACCACAGGTGGGGCAAGTGGTCAACGGCTCGTCAACCATTTTCTGCCACGTCTCGAAACGATGTCCACATGTTTTACAAAGATATTCATAGGTTGGCATATACCAGTCACCCCTTGTTGTTTTTTCGATGTGTACTTATCATTATGCTGTTTTTTACACATTGTCGGGTACCTGTAAAGGTCCTCTTATATAAAGTATACGTATACTAGCTTTATTTAGGTCTGCTGTCAATCTTCATACCCTTTCAAACACGCGCCGGAAGCCGATTTATTCCAGTTTGCCGATGTACTCTTTGACCTTCTCGGCGGCATCACGTGTCATACCGTCGAGGGCTGCAAGGTCGTCGAGATTGGCGGCACCGATGGCTCTGACCGAGCCGAAGTGTTTAAGTAGTGCCTGTTTGCGCTTGGGACCAATGCCTGGGATTTCGTCAAGTACTGATTTGAAGGTGCGTTCCGAGCGCACCTTGCGGTGATAGGTGATACCGAAACGGTGCGCCTCGTCACGAATACGTTGTACCATATACAATCCCTGTGACGAGCGCGGCAGAATAATTGGTTCAGGTGAGCCAGGGATATAGATTTCTTCCTGTGAACTGATTTGGGTGTGATTCTCTTTGGCTACACCGACCGTTGGAATATCCAGGTGCAGGTCGTTCATGACTTCCATGACCGCGCTAAGTTGCCCTTTCCCACCATCGAGAATAACCAGATCGGGCAAAGCCCATTCGTGCTGCAATTGCGCTTTTCCGTTCGGGCCATCGTCGGTATCCTCGATATGTCCCACGCTCTCTAAGCTTTCGTCCTTGCCTGCCACATCACTGACGCTTATCTCTTCGATGGCAATAGTCTCCTCCTCATCGAGCGTCTGTGCCTGTGCCGAGGCCGCTTTACGGAAGCGGCGGCGTATCACCTCTTGCAAACTGGCGAAGTCGTTGGAGCCTTCGACGGTTTTGATTTTGAAACGTCGATACTCGCTGTTTTTCGGACGGCCTCCCTGAAACACGACCATCGCGCCAACCGAGTTTGTGCCCTGCGTATTGGAGATGTCGTAGCACTCGATACGTTGTGGCGGCGAGGAGAGATTGAGGGCCTCCTGTAACTCTTCTAAGGCAAGCTGCGTCTTCTGTGTATCGGTGAGCCACTTGATGCGCTGCTGCTCCAACACCTCTTTCGCGTTGTTCTTAACCATCTCAATGAGGCGTACCTTGTCGCCACGTTTGGGTGAACTAATCGTGACGGCGGCGTTTTTAGCACCTGTCGCATTTTTGCGCTTCTCACGGAGCCATGCCTGCACAACAGGCATGTCGTCTGGCTCGACCTCCACAATCACCTCGGCAGGTACATGAGGCGAGGTCTCGTAAAATTGTTGCAGGAATGAGGCCATAATCTCACCCGGAGAGCTATCACGCGTGCCTTGCAAGATGAAGTATTCACGCCCGACAAGTTTGCCGTTGCGGAAGAAAAAGACTTGAGCACACGTCTCATCATCACCACTGGCTAGCGCGACAACATCCTGGTCGTCCTGTCCCTCAGTATTGATGATACGTTGTTTCTCAAGTATGCGCTCGACAGACTTGATGCGGTCACGAATACGCGCCGCCTCTTCAAAATTCAGTTTCTCGGCTGCCTGCTCCATCTTCTCTTCGAGCAATGTGATCACCTCGTCGTGCTTGCCTTCAAGAAAGAGAATGACCTGCTTGATGATGGTGTCATATTCTTCTCGCGTCGTATACGCGACACAGGGAGCGGTACAACGATGAATATAATATTGTGTGCAGGGACGCGGCAATAGTTTCTGTTTCCACCCTGCTTGTGCTTCGCCTGTCCTGGGTGGTGCCCACGTGCTGCCATCGTAGCGGCAGGTGCGGAATGAGAAGAGTTTGTTGAGCAGGTCGAGTGTAGCATCGACGGCCCCCGAATTGGTATAGGGTCCAAAATAACGGTTGCCATCGCGCTGAAAGCTGCGTACACGGTAGACGCGTGGAAAGTCTTCTGTCAACGAAACCTTGATGTAGGGATAGCTCTTATCGTCACGAAGCAGCACATTATACTTGGGGCGATGCTGCTTGATAAAGTTGCTCTCTAGCACCAGAGCCTCGACCTCGTTTTTGACGACGATAAACTCGATATCGTCGATTCTTGCCACCATGCTACGGTTCTTAGGGCTGAGATCAGTTGACTCTTGAAAGTACGAGCGCACACGGCTATGCAGCGAAATGGCCTTGCCAACGTATAAAATTGTGCCTTCAGCATCTTTCATCAGATAGATGCCAGGTTTATGGGGCAACGAGTTCAAGACGGATTGAATTTTTTCGTTCATATAGATGATAAAACCCTTGTAAGATGGGTAGGGATATGCATTTTGTACCCTTTATTATACCTCCATATGCGAACAACGAAAAGAGCCACATGAACGCATGCAGGGTGATTTAAAAGTCAAGGCAAACGTGGTGAAGATGAACGGGCGACCACAAGGGTCGCACCCTGCTATATACACGTGTATAGCAGGGTGCGACCCTTGTGGTCGCCCGTCGTTGGCTTTTAATAGCTCTGGAAACTTTGGAAAGCCTTATGTATCTTACAAGCTATTGTCGGCCTGCTCGAAGAGTTGCGCCGTATGTTGCAAGTGCTGCCCCAACTCTTCGCCGTGTGTTGTAAGTTGCGCGACGGTGGCGCGCCACTGAATCAAGACTTCGTTAAAGTGGTGGTAGCTGACACCAACCCAGTCACTATCAAGCTGTGCGGCGGCATGAGCGATTTGTGGCTCAAGCTGATTGGCGATTTGCTCATTGAGATTAATGAAGATATTGCCGAGGTTACGCATAAGGTCTGTATTAACGTGAATCTGTCCCATGATAGAAACTCCTTTGTAACTGTTTTTATTTGTTGAGAGTGGGCAGATGCCAAAGCGAGGAAATATTGCTGTAATCACCTTATACATCCTACACTCATATGTAGTATAGAGAGCAATTAAATAGAAAAATAATGATACTATAGATATAAACATATGATTTAGATGTTACAAAACTATGTAGCCATACGTGAAATAGAAAGATGGCTTTACGAGCTAAAGATACTTTCTATAACAAAAATATAGCGTATAAAGGAGTCATACTATGTTACAAGATGCCCTGGTTGGTGCTGTTGCTGGAGCTTTAGGCACAGTGGCACTCAATATAGCAACCTACGCAGATATGGCAATTCGAGCGCGACCTTCGAGCAGTGCGCCCTCGGAGATGGTTGGTGTGTTCGCTAAGAAAGCAAATGTACCGCTCTCCTCCAAAGGTGTCGGTGCTCAGGATGATACAACGAAGAACCGTGAAAGTGGCATAGGTGCGTTATTGGGTTTTGTGAATGGTCTCGGTGTGGGCGCACTTTATGGCCTACTACGCTCACAAATTGATGGGGATGTCTCCATCCCCTTTGCTGGTACTATAATCGGTGCGGCTGCAATGGCTGCAAGTGATGTTCCTCTCGCAACATCGGGCGTAAGCAATCCCAAAACTTGGAGTGCTTCAAGCTGGGCTTCCGATGCAATTCCACATCTTATCTATGGTCTTGTCACTGCGTTAGCATATGAGGCATTGCAGGATAGAGACTAATTGTTGACTAAGAAAAACACGACTCCTCTCAAAGGCATTGCCTTGAGAGGAGTCGTGTTTTTCTTAGTCAACGATAGAGCCAGCATGATATACTATTAGATACGATATATTTTTATCGTCAGGAGCTAGACAGAGGATACACGGATGAGTTGTATTGGTACGGCTGGACATGTCGATCATGGCAAATCGACGCTGGTCAAGGTGCTGACAGGCATCGACCCGGATCGCTTAGCTGAGGAAAAAGAGCGCGGCATGACGATTGATCTGGGCTTTGCATGGCTGACATTGCCAAGTGGACGCGAGGTAAGTATCGTCGATGTGCCAGGGCATGAGAGCTTCATTAAAAACATGCTGGCAGGAGTTGGCGGTATCGACGCCGCCTTGCTAGTGGTTGCCGCCGATGAAGGTGTCATGCCACAGACGCGTGAACACCTCGCCATTCTTGACCTGCTACATGTACAGCGCGGTGTTGTTGCACTCACGAAGGCCGATCTGGTAGATGAGGAATGGCTTGAACTGGTGCGTGAGGAGATCGCGGAACACCTCAAGGCAACAACACTGGCCGACGCTAAGATTATCCCTGTCTCTGCCTATACCAGACAGGGTATACCAGAGCTACTTACGGAACTTGATCGTGTACTCGATAGAGCGCAAGAGCGACAGAATATCGCACGTCCGCGCCTACCCATTGATCGTGTTTTTAGCATGACAGGCTTCGGTACTGTTGTGACTGGTACCCTGCTCGATGGTGGCTTCAAGATCGGACAAGAGGTCGAGATATTGCCGCAAGGCACCCATACACGCATTCGTACCCTGCAAACACATAAACGACAGGTAGAGCAGGTGCAACCTGGGAGTCGCGTCGCCATGAACCTTGCCAACGTTGCTCGCTCCGATCTTGAACGTGGCAATGTGGTGGTACTGCCTAAGCAGGCACACACAACCACGTTATTTGACGCACGCATTTCCCTATTGCCTGATGCGCCGCGCACCATTACACATAATACGCTTGTCGATTTGTATGTCGAGTCACAAGAAATTCCTGCAAAAGTGCGTCTCCTTGATGTTGAAGAGTTGCAGGCGGGGCAGAGCGCGTGGGTGCAATTGCGTCTCGAACGACCGGCAGTCCTGGCACGAAGAGATCGTTTTATTTTGCGTATACCCTCACCGAGTATGACCATCGGGGGTGGCGAAGTGGTGGATATAGCACCGCGTTATCATAAACGCTTTCAGCAACAGGTCGTAGGTGCGTTAGAGCGATTGCTGCAAGGTACACCGGAGGAATTGTTACTTGCGGCTCTCGACAGGCGTCCTCCACTCAGAACTATGTCGAACAAACAAGCAGTAAAGACAATGCAGGGACTTATTGGCTACGAACTGACAGACATCGCCCAAAAGAGTAACTTAGCTGTTGATGTGACGTTACAGCTACTAGAGACGTTGTTATCAGAAGGAAGGGTGAAACAAGTTGGCACGTTATGGTTCGCACAGCACATCTGGGATTTGTTGGCAGAAGAGGCAGTTCAGTTGGTACGTGACCAGCATCAACGTTATCCACTGCGGAGTGGACTTTCAAAAGAAGAGTGGCGCTCACGTCTGAACCTTTCTCCCAAAATAGCAAACGAAGTGTTCGCGACCCTGCAAGCAGAAGGTATACTGGAAATGGTTGTTGAGGCAGGAGCAGCACGCGGAGGAAGTCGCGGCGGTCTTGTACGTCTACCCGACTTTACGCCACGCTTTACGGATGTTCAACAACGGCAGGTCGAGCAAGTGCTTCAAGTGTTTGCGAAAAATCCCTACACACCACCATCACGCAGAGAGGCAGAGACGATGGCGAGTGCTGATGTGATCACGGCCTTGTTAGAGCAGGGACGGCTGATAAAGCTGGGCGATGACATACTCTTCCTACAGCAAACATACAATCAGGCGTTATTATTGTTAACAGACTATCTACGCGAGCATACAACAATGACGGTTGCCGAGGCTCGCGATCTCTTAGGTGCATCGCGCAAATACATCTTACCTCTTTTGGAACATATGGATGCATTACGTATCACACGGCGAGCAGGTGACGTGCGAACATTGGGTACAACGCCGTTTCATGCGTCTATGATGTAGGGGCCATAATTTATTACGCCCTGGCACCACATGTACATGACAACGAAGGCGTAATGAATTATGGCTCCTACAACCCCGCCAGTTTGGGTAGAGGTGTTCCATTATATTGCAAGGTAAGGTAAAATGGAAACGTGAAAGAGAATTAACAGACTACTCATGGGCGGTCTCTTATATATAGGAAGGACGTAAGCGACGACAGCGTGCCATCGACCTACGCCTTAGTGTTCATAGCAAGAATGTCCTTCTGTCTTGCAATATAGCAAGAATACATTGGGCATCAGGTACAGTGCGGAGAGCTATGCAGAACGAAGTATTGGGTGAGCGATATCAATTACAAGACCCCATTGGGCGTGGGGGTATGGCGACGATTTATCGTGGGCGTGATACGCGCATGGAGCGAATCGTCGCTGTTAAGGTGTTGCGCGAAGTTTATAGCACCGACCCCAAGTTTGTCACCCGTTTCCAGCGCGAGGCGAAGGCGGCGTCGGCATTGACACATCCCAATATTGTGCAGGTCTACGATTATGGGCAGAGTGATGGCAATTATTACATTGTCATGGAACTCATCGAAGGTGCCGATCTGCGCCGCTATTTACGTTCACGCGGTGTCCTCGCAATTGACCGTGCTATCATTATCGCTCATGATGTTGCGCTCGGTCTGAGTGCCGCCCATCGACGCGGTATCGTTCACCGAGATGTCAAGCCACAAAACGTTCTGGTGGGACGTGATGGCTCTATCAAGCTCACCGACTTCGGTATCGCCAGCGTCTACAAAGATATCAATGCGGAACGCCTCACCACTACTGGCATGACACTTGGTACTGTCCAATACTATGCACCGGAGCAGGCACAGGGCGAAATTGTCAGCCCAGCCGCTGATGTATACGCTCTCGGCATCGTTATGTATGAGATGTTGACAGGACGTACACCTTTTGATGGTGATACCCCTGTTGCAGTTGCCATGCAACATATACAGGATGTACCGATTGCGCCAACGCAGTATAACCCGAATATTCCCCAGGTTCTTGAAGATATTATTATGCGCTGCCTGGAGAAGGTGCCAGAGATGCGCTATCGTGACGGCGGCGTATTGGCTCGTGCCCTTGAAGTGCTTGGCGAAGAGGAGATGGGTGAAGACCTGCCCACGAAACTTAGCTCTGGTGGGCTAAAAACTGCCGCAGGTGCCTCTGCCTTCAATACCATTCCCCAGCGTCCTTCAAACAATGGCTCACGGGGAAATAATGGGCCAGCGAAATCGTTACAAGGAGCGTCATCACCCGTTAATGGTGCCGCAGCCTATGCACCAAATGGGCAAAGTGCTGCCTTGCAGCAGGATGTTGCCAATAGCGCAACAGTGCTGAGTAACAATGGATTTGCAGGAGCCGCTGTTCCTGAGCAGCAAACTTTTATCGTGGGCAATGGACGTGATACTTCTATGGCTGGTTTCGATCAACCCACCGCCATGCAGGATGTAGGCAATCAGCCAGCCTCTATGCAGAATGTGAATAATCAAGCGCAACCGCCGTACTACGTTCCACCGACGGGTTCTGGCTCGACACGCCCTTTCCAACGCGGCGAGATGGTTCAGCGAGAACAGAAAGAGACGCGCTTTACAGGTATTGTAACGGCACTTATTCTCCTGGCCGCACTCCTGTTGCTCGGTTTTAGTATCTTCCTTGCCAATCAAATAGGAATTTTTCATAGTATCTTCCCTAATAGCAATAGCCCAACAAGTACGCCTGTAGCAGCACAGGGGAAGCAGGTGCCTGATGTTACGAATAAGACGTTGGCACAGGCAGAGTATATTGCAGGGCAACATGGTTTCAAAATAAAAAATGATTCGGCAAGTAATGCAGGTATTGTAGAATCTCAAAGTCCGCGACAAGGGGCAACTGCACCAGTCGGTAGTACCATTGATGTGAATATGACAACCGCAGTTACTACGACGCCATCAGCAACATTGCCCGACGTTACTGGACTCTCTTACAATGAGGCCATCAACAAATTGAATGCTGCGGGCTTCAAGAACTATATACTAGTGAACGCTGGCCCCGGTCCTGCTGGAGTAACAGGGCTAATCGTGAAGGGAACTGATCCAGGTCCAGGTATGGTACCGACAGGCAACTCAATATCTATATTCGTATACAATTGTGGTGGGACAGACGTTTGTGCCGCTGGCACACAGGTCGTACCAACGGTCGGCGTGACGCCAACAGTCGGAGTGACACCGACAACGGCACCACCGAAACCAACGCCTACTCCGACAACGGCACCACCATCGCCGACGCCTAGCCCGACAACGCTTCCGACCGCTACCCCGACGCTAGTGCCAACGCCAAAGGTGACACCCGCTGTTACGCCAAAAGTACATTGATGTTTTTGGATGTTTAGACAAATGAGGATTGGCACATGTGCCAATCCTCATTTGTCTAAACATCCAAAAGTCCTCATCTTCCCTTGTTTTGTAGAGAATAGTGACGTATTTCGTTCTTTCAATATGGGTGCCTCTAGCGGTATCCATTGCTCTGCGATGGCTACAAAATGTAGTCGTACTATGTGTGGACAAGGCATAGAGCATGTTGGTGGGAAACGTGCCGCCTGTCTGGGGAAGGTGTAGGATATGAAGCGGAACACTGTACAAACTCTTCTGGTAGTTGTAGCCGCGCTTGTAGTAGTGGGAACAAGCCTGACCGCGATGCGTGTGGGGATGGCTCATGCAGACACGGGGCGCGTCACACTGAACACACAGACAGTGCCATTGACGCAACATGCACAGGTACTCAAAAATACCGATAGTAGTCAGCCACTGCGGCTTGCCATTGGCTTGAACTTTCGTGATGGAACCGATATCAATGGTTTTTTAAGTGCGCTCTACGATCCGCAGTCGCCCCAGTATCATCAGTATTTGACGCCCGATCAATTTACACAATTATTTTCTCCAACGCCCGATCAAGTACAACAGGTTGTGGCATATCTTCAAGGGCAAGGCTTTACCGTTACAAATGTTGCCTCCAACAACCTTATCATTGACGCTACAGGCTCAGTAGCACAGGCCCAGAATAGTTTTCACACTCAGATCAAAACGTATAAAATGGGCAATCGAGTATTTTACGCGAACAGCACACCCCCTAGCGTGCCAAATCCTATCGGCTCTCTCATCTCGTCAATTAGTGGCTTGGATAACAGTATCCCGTATCAACCTCTCTACCAACATACGACGAGAAATACACATCATAGCCGTAGCACACAAATAGGACCCGTGGGTGGTCTTGCACCATCTGATTTTCTGAACGCATATGACATTACACCGCTGCAGGCAAACGGTTTCCTAGGTGATAATCAAACCATTGGGCTTTTTGAACTTGACGGATATCAAGCGAGCGATGTCAATCAATATTTTCAGAACTACGGCATTGCTGCACCGCATATCTCGAATGTCCTGGTTGACGGTTTCAACGGTAACGCAGGTCAGGGGGCGGTGGAGGCCGAACTAGATATAGAAATTGCCGGTGCGGTAGCCCCCCATGCCAACCAGATTGTCTATGAAGGACCTAATACAACACCCGGCATTAATGATACCTACAATAAAATTGTTACCGACAACAAAGTACAAATTGCCTCGATCAGTTGGGGTATCTGTGAGAATAGTACAGGCAATGCGGAACTGCATACGATGGATAACATCTTCAAGCAGGGAGCAGCACAGGGTATTTCATTTATCGCCGCATCGGGTGACTCTGGTGCTTACGACTGCCAGGATACCAATCTCAACGTAGACTCACCAGCCGACGATCCCTATGTAACAGGTGTTGGTGCCACGTCTCTACAGCTTAACAACGGAGCTTATAGCAGTGAGTCCGTCTGGTCGGACCCAACACAAATCATACGCGGTCCAAAGGGAGCGGGCAGTGGTGGTGGCCTGAGTACACTGTTCAAACAACCATCATGGCAGAGTGGTCCAGGTGTGCAAAATCAATATAGTAACGGCTACCGTCAGGTGCCAGATGTTACGGCGGTGGGCGATGGAAAACCAGGCTATAGTATCTTTTGCACTGTAGTCAACGCTGGTTGTCCGGTCACTGGCTGGTTAACTATTGGCGGCACGAGTGCTGCTGCACCTTTATGGGCGAGTAGCCTGGTCCTGGTGAATCAATATCTGCAAGCGCACAATACAAGCGTGATCGGGCATGCTAATCCTACGTTGTATCACCTCTTTAATACTTCGCAACAATATCCTGCCTTTCATGATGTAACGACTGGTAAAAACCTGTATTATCCTGCCACAACAGGATACGATCTCGCCAGTGGTATTGGTTCGCCCGATCTCTTCAATATTGCGCGTGATCTTGTAATGCCCAATCAAGGTGATCCTGGACCCACACCAACGCCAACGACAGTACCAACAGCTACACCAACAACAGTGCCAACAGATACTCCGACGACAGTACCAACGATAGTGCCAACAACGACTCCTACTCCAACACCAACGCCTATTACATCGTCGTCACTTATCGACAACGGTGGCTTCGAGAATGGCTCAACGTCGTGGCATGAGCAGTCAGGGCAGGGTAGCGAACTCATCGACTCCTCAAATCCACATAGTGGGCAGTACGAAGCCTATCTTTGTGGTTACACGGGTTGTGATGATCGCATTTCACAGACATTTACCGGACCTGTGTCTGGGACCTATACAACGATTACCCTTACCTACTGGTACTACTCAGATACAAATAAGACAAGCACGCAATGCCAGGATTATTTTACCGTCAGACTAGCAAACTCGCATGGTGGAGCGTCTCATGTCTTGCAGCAGGCTTGCAATACTAACGTCACCAATGGTTGGGTACAGGTAAGTTTAGATATAACGGATGCAGTAGCTTCCTTCAAGGCTAAACCCATTACGCTGACTTTCCGCGGCACGAATATAGATGGACAAAATCAAACAACCAACTTTTATGTCGATGATGTAGCCATCACCGTCAGCTAAAAAAGTGACTCATGACAGGGGCAAGCCCTGTCACTACTATAGACGGCACTGCGTGGCTTGCCCCTGTCATGCTACAAGCTACAATCTCAGTGATTCGATAGCATGCATGCTATACTGTATTCAGGATGTATGCGATAGCGGCTTGTAGTGTGTAAACAAGACAAGGGCTATTGACGAAAAAGAATACACAAGGATGATATAGTATGGCAATGACATTAGACGGAGCGATAACGCCGGAAAATACACAGTTTGTACTCCTGTGTTTTGAAGGACCAGATGTCTACTCGACCGCAGGTGGACTTGGTACGCGCGTTACCGAACTCAGCGAGGCACTTGCAACACAAGGCTATAAAACTCAACTCGTTTTTATAGGTGATCCCTATAAACCTGCAACGGAGTTGCGCGTTGATGGTCTTTTGACACTACAACGCTGGTCACAATGGCTCAGTAAATATTATCCCAATGGCGTATATGATGGTGAAGAAGCCAAACTCTCTGACTATAACGAAAGTATCCCCTATTATATTTATCATGAAGTTATGCGTCCAGCCGTTGCTGAGGGCAAAACGGTGGTCATTATGGGCGAGGATTGGCATACTGCCGAGGTGATGTGCCGTATCTCTGATCTCCTGAACTGGTATGGTGTGCGCCAGAAGGCTCTCCTCCTCTGGAATTTGAACAGCTTGATGTCGTTACATCGTGTCAATTGGGGACGCCTCAATTATGTTACGACGCTGTGTACCGTAAGCAAATACATGAAGCATAAAATGTGGGAACTCGGCGTCAATCCGCTCGTCATACCGAATGGTATTCCGACGCGCCACCTGACTCCCGTCGATGCTGGGGATGTGCAACGTTTACGCACCATCGCACAACGCGGCGATCCGAACCGCCTTTTCCTCTTCAAGATCGGACGTTTTGATCCCGATAAACGCTGGCTCATGGCTATTGAAGCCGTTGCCCGTCTCAAGGAAAGCGGTCATCCTGTCACACTTTTCGTGCGTGGTGGTATCGAGCCACACGGTGCCGAGGTGCTGCATCGTGCTTATCAACTTGGCCTGAGTATTCAAGACGTGGTGGCGAAGCGTCCCAATCTACAACAGTGCTTCGAGGCAATTGAAAGTGCTGGTACATCGGACATCTACAACCTGCGCTTCTTCCTTCCAGAAGAATTTGTACGCACAACGTATGCTGCCGCCGATGCTACGCTTGCTAATAGCGGACACGAACCATTTGGTCTCGTTGCGCTGGAGGTAATGGCGGCCCGTGGCATCGCCGTTACAGGCAGCACTGGCGAAGACTACGCCATCTCCCTTGAGAACGCGCTTGTCACAGAGACCGAAGACCCCGATGAGATCGTGGGCTATCTACTCTACCTGCAACGTCATCCTGAAGAGCAAAAACGCATTCGCCACGCGGGTATGCAGACCGCGAAACAGTTCTTGTGGGACCAGGTGATCGAGAACCTGGTCAGCAAACTGGAATTCCTGGCCCGTAAACAAGGTATTGAGTTACCTTCATTTACTCCTTATGAAGCAACACAAATGCAAGAAACGGACCGCATTCCTGTGTTAGAAGAGTCGCGCAAAACGTTGTAGTACCTGTAGGGGCCATAATTCATTACGCCCTGTGAGCAACACGTTCATTTGGCAAGGGCTAAAGAACGTGTCCAATGTCAGGCAAATGGTGTATGGGGACGTGGGCGTAATGAATTATGGCCCCTACAATTCGTTCGTCAAAACCCTTCAAACGTTTTGGGTATTCTGTATGTGCAAATCAGGAAATTTGGGTGAAGAGAAATGCAGATTCAGGATTTGCATGTTATACTCTCATATGAAATGGACTCACCTGAAATATGTTGACATCTCTCTTGCGTAAAGCGTATCATGCGTAATTGTATAGTGCTTCTTGGATAAACGTCGTATGAGATAGCAGGCGTCGTAAAACGCAGAGAAAGAAAGAGAGAGCCATGTCGCAAGGTGGTGACCCGCAACAGAGGCTACGTAAGAATAATACTGGCCCAAATGCTCTTCCATTATCAGCAACGCCAAGAGGGTCTACGGGTCCGCAGACGAATATGCATCCTGCCGACGATGATAGTGATGATTTTGATGAGCCAATGCGTCCAAATACCAGTACTATTCGCCGTGATACTTTTTCGCAACAGCTACCCGGCGCAACTTCTCCTACGACACCTGTTCCTTCGCGTCGTCGAACGAGTTCACGCGATTTTCCTCTGCAACCTCGTCAGACCGTTTCGCGTGAACTTCCACGCTCTGCACGGAACACGACCTCGCAGTATGCACCCTCTACAGGTGGAGCGACAAGAACAAAGAAGCGTACTTCAAATGTACACTGGTTGCTGCCAGTTGGCATAGGTATGGTTGCAATGCTTGTGCTATGGGTATTTGGCTCACTGGCTGTTGCATGGGGGCAACAACGCTATCAAGACATCACATATGGCAGACCACGCACCTATCAGACAGATGCGGTAGTGGGTCACAACGATAGCCCTAAGCACCCCAGTCACTTTATCGCCATCAACTACAACCGTCAGGCCACTGTGACAGAATGGATGGGGGGCGACCCCGCGAAATCAGTCGTCTACGTCGTTCCCTATTATATCGTGGGCGATAACAGCGAACTGACGCCCGTTACCGTCGAGTTGAGAGATGTCACGGGTGATCTCAAGCCCGACCTGATAATTCATATTCACCTGTCAACTCAGGACCAAACATTCGTTTTCGTGAATGATGGTTCTAAGTTCCGTCCACCTCTGGCAAGCGACAAAATTACAATGTAACAATAGAAGCACGGTATGGTCTAGTTTGACCATACCGTGCTTCTATTGTTATGCTCGCTGAAAGCCGAATATTCTCTGGTAGTGTTCGGAAACAATGTCATCAGGGAAGAAGTGCATGAAGTTTACTAGTAGTAGCGCAAATGCTAACCAATCAACGCCAGCATCCAACGGGACACCTAATACTGTGCCTATGACGGGCAGTACCGTGCTCAAAAAGGCTTCACCAAGCAGGTCTGGGAAGAATAAGACCACCAGTAAGAACGCGATCAAGCCAAGAAACGCGAATTTACGAAAAAAAGAGATGCGGCGGTCGATCAAGAGCGCACCGATGAGCCTGAATGTTTTGATAATATGAAAGAAAATGTCAAAGCGTTTTGGTTGCGCTTTCGCCTGTGTTGTTGCCTGTTGTTCCATCATCATATATGTATCCCTCCACCTGTAATACGTAAAACAACAAGCAACAGTTGTAGGGGCCTTTTAATTTGGGAACGGGCGACCACAAGGGTCGCATCCTACTATATACATACTCTATCCCATGCCCGTCTTGTATAGTAGGGTGCGACCCTTGTGGTCGCCCGTTGGTTCTACAGAGTCTACAGAACGTGAAATTGTCGTAGCAGAATAAAGGCTACAATGAGCAGAACCACGATAGCAATAACGGCGATGATGAAGTACGTATTTCTCCTCCCAAGCGTTATCTTGCCACCTCCTGGCATGGATTTCCGTAGTTCGGCGCGTTTTTCTTCGAGCCGCTCTTTGCGACGCTCAACGCGCTTGTTGCGGCGTTCTTGAAGCGACTTGCCGCGTTCGTCTTCACTTTTGGGTCCTGTGCCTAGTTGCTCCATGCGCCGCCGCATGGTACGGTTATAGCTTTCGGCTTGCTGTTGTTGTTGACTAACGTTAGTTGTAGAAATTTGTTTCGGTTGTGTCGATTTTGCTCCCGGCACTGCTGTACCACCAATACCCGGTCTATTTCCTTTACTTTTATCGCTACGCTTACTTGATGGTTGTGTTGGTTTTTGTGTTGGTGCGGGTGCTGGAACAACGCGTGCCTGCTGTCTATGCTTGCCTGTTCCATTCAGGCTTAGTGTTTCTGGCTCTGATTGTTGCGAACCCGATGTTTTTTCGTTCGCCATATGGCTCTTCTCCCTTTATCTCCCTTTGTGGGGACCGGTTGTGCTGTTTGACAAAATAATCCGTCGTTTTCCAACGGGCGACCACAAGGGTTCGCCCCTACTATACTCCTCTATAGAGCGTGTCAACGTGTATGGTAGGGGTGACCCTTGTGGTCGCCCGTATCCGTCATAAAAAGTCAATAAGCATCATCGGTCCCTACAAATCGTTCACTCTCTGTTACTCCGAATCCAAAATTTCTCTAGCAATTGTCGCCGCCCGTGCTTTATCGTCTGGTGAGAGGACACCATCAATAACAAGGCTGAGCAGGTGTTCTTTAATGGGTCGTAGCCAGGGACCGGGACCAAGTTGAAACATCTCCATCAGTTCGTTGCCATCAAGCGGACTTTTGAGTGGTGTACGTTGTGCCTCTTCTTTAAGGTGTTGCCCACGCTCACCCAGCTCCGAGACACGCGCCTCGGCCCGATTCACCTTGTCGGTACGATAACTGGTGATATCTGCGCGTGAGAGTTCGAGCAGGTCGGCGAAATCGTTCCCTGCTTCGAGCATAAGGCGACGAACCGCACCATCCGTCCACTCAGAACTATAGGCGTTGGCTCGCATGTGAAGATGCACAAGGCGTGACACGTTGTCGATAAACTCGCGGTCAAAGTGTAGGCGTTTAAGGATGTCGCGTGCCATATATGCGCCAACGTCTTCATGAGCAAAAAAGTGCACCTCGTTGTCCTTCACGGTCCTTGTACGCGGCTTCGCGATATCGTGGAGCAAAGCACTCCAACGTGTCTTGAGACGTGGCTCAGAGCGTTCGACGACGCGCAACACATGCGCGTACACGTCTTTTGTGTGTGGCATCCGTAGCGGCGTTGGCTGTTGACTCACGCCGCGCAACTCCAATACCTCTGGAATAATCCACTCCATTAGCCCTAACTCGACCAGTAAGTTCAACCCTTTATCGGGATGATCCGAGAGCAATAGCTTATTCATCTCGTCACGAATGCGTTCGCGGCTGATCTTTTGTAGTTTCGATGCCTGGCGTGCGATAGAACGTTGTGTTTCAGGCTCAATCGTGAAATCGAGTTGCGAGGCGAAACGGACGGCACGTAGTAGGCGTAGTGGGTCTTCGTCGAAGCGTTTATCCGGTTCTTCGCCAACGGCCCGTATGATGTGTGCTTCGAGGTCACGCCGTCCGCCAAACAGGTCGATAAGCTGCCCGTTGAGGGGATCGCGAGCCATTGCGTTAATCGTAAAATCGCGACGTTGCAAGTCTTCCGCCAGATCGGACCCAAAGCACACCTCTGGTTTGCGTGAGTCTGGATTGTAGCGTTCGCTGCGGAACGTAGTGATCTCGACAATGTTAGTGTCATAGTGGAGGCGCACCGTTCCGAAACGCTCACCAACCAGCACAACAGCATGAGGATGTGTTGGCGCGACAAGGCGTTTGATCTCGTCGGGGTGCGCGTCGGTTGCGAGGTCTGCATCGGCGGATTTGCCACGATGTAGCAACACGTCACGGACCGTGCCACCCACCATATAAAGTTGTTTCTGCTGCACATGAAATGCCTGTGCCAGCGTAAGAATAATGTCTAGCATCTAAATATATATGTCCGCTTCGTTGTCGTTTCGTGGTTGTGTTGTTGTCCCTCTGCGTCAAGAGTTGCAACCCTCACCTCTCATAACAAGGATTGATGAAGGTGGTGCGTGCGGTTCTGACGATGGGACTATTGTATCATGTTCGCATAGTGGTTGTGAATTGTGTTTAGGTGTCGCGCAAAGTTCTCATTACCTTGACAAGTCGCAAGCAATGTAGTAATATACACCCATTGACGCGGGATAGAGCAGTGGTTAGCTCGTCGGGCTCATAACCCGGAGGTCGCAGGTTCGAGTCCTGTTCCCGCTACTTACATATAAAGCATCTCAAAAGATGTGAAAGACATCGAGGTCGCAACGAGCATGTTCGTTGCGACCTCGATGTCTTTCACATCTTTTTGTATGACGAGTTTTTTCCTCCAACCAAAAAGTCCTGATATTCATGCGAAATACCCTTGACGGTGGCGTTATATCTGGTATACTTGCTAATAGAAATTATGTTCTAATTTATTTGAAAATACCATACATGACATACCAGGAACGGAGGAACCGCTATGGGAACCGCACAAGTCAAGAGGCAGTCACGACTGATAGAAAATGATATTGAGGATGATGACGCCCTGTACGATACGCGCCTACCTACGAGTGTGCGGCGTTACAACTCTGCGCCAACCCCTCCTGAGCAAGGTGCACAACCTCGGCTTATAACGCGAGCCACGCGCGTCACCCCTGCGGTCAAGGCACCACAGCAACCCAAATCTGCACCACTCCCAAAACAGAGTGTTGCTACACAGCGTGATACTGACGAGGACGCCGATGAGCAGGAGCAAGACCCGATCACACAGGGCAATGTGTTGTTGCGCCGCCGTTCCAGTCTCGGCCCACAGAACGTACCCGATAGAACACCAGTTGCTGAGCCTAAAATGGTAGACGAGAAGGCTGCACCAGTCACAGGTGTTCTTCCTGTGCAAAAGAAGTTTCCGCTCGTCCCAGTGTTGATTGGCTCTGTTGTTACTATCTTACTGGTAATGGTACTAAGCGCACTCGGCTCCTGGTGGATCACCTACCAGAACGATTTACATTATGGTCGTCCTCGTACCTCACAACTCGATGCCGTTGTTGGACATTATGATAGCGCGGCACATCCAACGCATTTTATCTTTGTCAACCTGAATCGACATGTAGAAATCATTGAAATCTCCGGTGGCAATGATAAACACTCCCATATCTATGCTGGCCCCATTCTCTATGGTGATGGACAGGACCTTGCACCCGTCACGGGCGAGATCAAGGATGTCAACCACGATGGTAAGCCAGACCTCATCGTTCACATTGGCGATCAGCAAATCGTCTATATCAATGATGGAACTGTGTTCCATCAACAATAATAAGTTGACATGGAAACCGCAAGGGCATTGACGCACACATGCGCGTCAATGCCCTTGCGGTTTCCATGTTTATCATGCTACTATGTCCATGAATATTCTATCAGGAGGAATTGAACTCTCATGCGTCCGTCAACTTATTAGGAATGTCAGGAAGAAAACCATTTCGATATAGAGGCTTCATAGCGTGTTGCCTTCTGTTTTGATGTGCGTACTCTTTTACTGATGAGGCGGATGCAAACCATATAAGTACGCGAGCAGTTTTTTCTTGTGCTTCCTTGTAGCCCTTTGCATTTTCAGGTCGCCCGTTATCACCAACGGGCGGCCTTTGTTATAGCAGTGAGTCCCATGTGTTTTTGGGTACGCACTCTCCCAATACAAAGTTCCTACAAATGGAAAGGAAAAAGCACATGACATTCTCACATGAGTATATGACAACGATCACGAACGTTGCCGAAAGTGCATTAGCCACTGCATTTGGCGAGAAGGTACGGTTCGGAAAGATAACAACTCTGGATAGTAGTCCACGTTCAGAGGTATACCGCATCGAACTTCTTGCAAGACCAACACATAATCCGAACAGCATTATTGTAAAGCGTGTACTTGAGCGCGACGGTTTAGTGAACGAATGGGCAGGTGTCCAGTTTCTTACGCAGGTTGCTGATAATATCCCTGTTGCTCCAACCTTTTACACAGGTGACTCGGCAACAAATATTGTTATCATGTCGGATTTAGGCAAAGGCAGAGGGCTTGATAGCTACCTGTTAGGACATGACCCTATAGCAGCAGCAGAAGCGTTACTCAAGTGGGCGACAGCGTTAGGCAAGATGCATGCATTGACAGTGGGGAAGCAACAAGAGTACGAGCAGATATGCAATGCATTGGAGTCACGACAGTCGGCCTCTTCTGTTTCACCTTACCTAGAACTTTCAATACTCTTTCAGCACATGATCGCTGCTGTCGATGTTGTGCCTGTCCCTGGCACTACTGATGACCTTACAAAGCTCACGAAGACGATGATGCAGCCCGGACCGTTTTTTGCATACACACATGGCGACCCTTGCCCAGATAATGTTATTCTCGTCGATGGGCATTTCAAATTTCTGGACTTTGAGAGTGGAATGTTTCGCCATGCTATGACTGATGCAATTTTCGCACGCCTCAACTTTCCCTGGTGTTGGTGTTCGGCTCACTTGCCTGAGCATCTTCCACTAATGATGGAGCAGGTCTATCGAGCCGAATTAGTCAAAGGGTGTCCAGAAGCAAATGATGATACATTCTTCTTTCATGCCCTTGTCGATGGCTGTGCTGCATGGGTAGCGCATTGGGACAAATGGTTGCCTCTCACTGAGTTATTACAAGCAGATGTGCCGGGGGATTATGTGACCTCGCGCCAAAAAACGCTGTTTCGCTTCAGCACCTTCGTCCATATGACAAGAGAATATGGACATCTTGAGTCGATGGGAGAAACAATCCGACAGGTGCTTGTCAAATTACAGGAACGCTGGTCCCCAGAATTGGAAGTCATGCCTTACTACCCCACGTTTTAATTCGAGGACAAAACGTCTGTAGTGGTCTGTTGCTCTTGATATAGTTAGTAATAGTCCGACAATCCTTATTTGACAAATTCTTATAGCACATTTGAACGTCGAACAGGATTGTCGAACTGGTAAATATCGATAGAAAGAAAGATAACGTTTTGCTCTTACCAGCATAAAGGAACTTCCTGAACGCTTTCCGTGTGTATGACGTAGTAGGAAGAGCCGTTGACGTGTGCGAGAGCAGGCGTAATCATGAAGCCTGGGTCTTGCTGGAACAAAACTTTGCTTAGTGAACAAAAATGATATAAGATATTTGTTAGGAGAACAATTACTGCTTACAACTTGAGAGGTAGTCCATTGCTTTGCCTAAAAATGGGAAGGAGATGTCTATGCAATTTTTTACCCTGGCTACCTTGAAGACATCAGTTGGTCCCAAAGCTGCCATTGGCGTCGAAAACCAATTCTATCTGATTTCGGATCTTCAGCCGAAGCTCCACGTTACTGTGAAAGAGCTGCTTGCCAGTTGGCCTACCTCGTTCTCAATGCTTGAGCAACTTGCTGTTTCAATCGTAGGTGGAGCGTTCAAGAGCAGTCCCACTGTCTCAGAAGAAAAGGCGGATTTGGCAACGCCAGTGATCTATCCGAATAAGTTGATGGCGGTGGGTGCCAACTATACTGGTCATCTTCAAGAGATGGGACTCCCGACGGAAAAGTGGCACCCCATGCCCTTCTTTCTCAGACCACCAACCACGACACTTGTGGGACCTGGTGAGACGGTCCATATCCCAAAATCCACGAAGCAGTTTGATTGGGACCGGAGATTGAGCCGGACGGAAGTTCGGCTTGGTTGCAGGACTGAAGCCATAGCCAGTACCAAATATTTCTGCGTTTCGTCATTATGCGATACCTTTATGTTCTCTCGTACACTTAAATTACTTCTATGAGTAAAGAAGTTAATACGTTGACGGTTGCTATGAAGGCGGTAACTGTTTCATCCAAAAATAACTCCATCCAAAAGTCCCCAAAACTTGCCACTCCCTACGTTGCTCCTACAGAATCATTAAACAGAGACCCGTATTCGTGTCAATCAGTGTAGAGGACAGGGCATCCCTTTGCGGGTGCCCTGTTACCGACTTGACAAATAGAACAAAAATTCTTATTATTTATATAACACCAGACGTATTTTATGACGGAGGCAACGTATTTATGGCAACCAATTTTGCACATCTCCATGTTCATAGCGAATATTCTTTGTTGGATGGCTTTAGTCGTGTCAAGAAACTGGTGCAGCAGACAAAGGCACAGGGTATGAATCACCTTGCAATTACCGATCATGGTGCCATGTATGGTGCCATTGAGTTTTACAAGGCGTGCAAGGCAGGCGGCATCAATCCCGTTATCGGCATCGAGGCGTATCTGACCGAGGATATGAAGGACCACTCCAAACGCTTCAGCGACGACTACCACCACCTGCTCATGGTCGCGAAAAATAATATTGGTTATAACAACCTGATGCGTCTGACGACTATTGCCCATACTGAAGGTTGGCATCTACGCCCACGTATGGACAAAAAAGTGCTGGAAAAATATGCTGAGGGTATCATCGTCACCACCTCTTGCCTCTCCGGTGAAATCCCCAAGATGTTGCTCAAAGAGGAAACGGAGAAGGCGTACCAGACCGCTAAATGGTATCAGGATGTCTTTGGGCCAGAAAACTTTTACATTGAAATTCAGGAGCATCACGGCATTTTCGACGATGGGCAACCGTCGCCGCAGGCAAAATTGAATCAGTTGCTCTACCAGATGCATAAAGACCTGCATATCCCGATGGTGGCGACAAACGATCTGCACTATGTCGAGCCGCATGACCATGCCTCCCACGATGTCTTGCTCTGTGTGCAAACGGGCAAACAACTCGACTCACCCAAGCGTATGCGCTTCGATAGCAACGAATACTTCCTCAAAAGTCCAGAGGAGATGTCGCGCCTCTTCCCCGAACTGCCCGAAGCACTGGCGAACAGTGTGCGTATCGCGGAGCAGTGTAATGTTGACCCACTTGCATACAAGGCGAAATTGCCGAACTACACTATTCCAGTTGGCTATAACACACAGGACGACTATCTGTATGCGCTGTGCTTGGAGGGTGTCAAAGAGCGTTTCGGTGCGATGAACGAAACGATTCAGCACCAGCTTGACTACGAATTTAACATGATCTCGCAAAAAGGCTTTGTGCCCTACTTCCTGATTGAATGGGACTTCGTGAATTATGCACGTTCACACGGCATTCGCTGTTCCGCGAGAGGTTCGGCGGCTGGTAGCGTGCTGGCCTATACGCTTGGCATCACCAACGTAGACCCGATACGCTATCAGTTGCCGTTCGAGAGGTTTTTCAATACCGAGCGTGCCGATATGCCTGATATAGACATGGACTTCCCGGATGACCGTCGTGAGGAAGTCATCGAATACGTGGCGAAGAAGTACGGCGATGATTGTGTCGCGCAGATGGTGACGTTCAACACAATGGCTGCAAAGGCCGCTGTTAAAGACGTGGCGCGTGTCATGGGGCAACAGGATATCGGGGACCGCATCACACGCCTCATCCCAACGGGTCCAAAGGTAACGCTCTCAGGCTCGTTAGACGGCGTGCGCGAACTCAACGCCCTCTACAATGAAAGCACACCTGCAAAAGAGATTATCGACCAGGCGTTAAAGCTCGAAGGTTCGGTTCGTAGCACGGGCGTTCACGCGGCTGGTGTTATCGTCGCCAACGAGTCGCTCGAACACTTCGTGCCACTGCAATTGCGCGACCCCAAAGACCCCAGCAAGGGACGTATCACACAGTACGAGCAGATGCACCTTGAGGAACTGGGCCTGATCAAATTTGACTTTTTAGGACTATCTAACCTTACTATCCTGGATAACGCGGTCAAGTTTATCAAAGCCTCACGTGACGAGGATATCAATCTTGAGAAGATACCGCTTGATCCGATAGGCGACGCGGAGCAGGATAGGAAGCGCGAAAAATCGTTTGAACTCCTGGCAAGCGGCGAGACAACGGGCGTCTTCCAGTTGGAAGGCCCCAAGATGCGCGAGTACATCAAGCAGCTCAAGCCGACACGCGTCGAAGATGTGATGGCAATGATCGCGTTGTATCGCCCTGGCCCAATGGATAGTATTCCTGACTTCATCGCCGCTAAACACGGGCGCAAGAAAATAACCTACCTTGACCCACGCTTAGCAGAGTGGCTCGAAGAGTCATACGGCATCATCGTGTATCAGGATCAGGTGTTGTTCATTGCCGTCAACATGGCTGGCTTCTCCTGGGGCAAGGTCAACAAGTTCCGTAAAGCACTCAGCAAAAAGAAGATGGACGAGGTGGAGGGCTACAAGGTCGATTTTGTCAAAGGTTGTGTCGCCAGTGGCATGAAACAGAAGGATGCCGAAGAACTCTTTACGCTGGTGATGCCGTTTGGCGGCTATGGTTTCAACAAGGCGCACGCTGCGAGTTACGCCGTTGTCGCATTCTTCACAGCCTACCTCAAGGCAAACTATACGGCGGAGTTCATGGCAGCCACCATGACCACTGAGGCTTCGGACGCTAAGAAAATTGCCAACGCTATCGCTGAATGTAAGCGAATGGATGTCGAGGTGCTTGGACCCGATGTCAATATGAGTGATCGTGGCTTTACTGTGCAGTATGGTGGTGTGCGCTTCGGTCTGCTGGCGATCAAAGGTATTGGCGAGGGGCCAATCGAAGAAATTTGTCGTGTGCGTGAGGAGAGTGGTCCCTTCCGTACACTCGCCGACTTCTGCACGCGCGTTGACCCTAAGTACGTCGGTAAGGGCGCGATTGAGACGCTGATCAAGGCTGGTGCATTCGATTCGTTGGAAGACGGCGAGGGTGTGCGTCACATGCTGCTCGACGCGGTTGATCGTGCCATGAGCTTCGGTAAATCCGAAAGAGCTGCCAAAGCGCATGGCATGGTGAGTCTCTTCGGTGATGCCGAAGAGGTTGTCAACGGCATCGAGTTTGCGCTCAACGCAAAAGCGAAAGAGATTCCACGCAAACAGTTGTTGAACTGGGAAAAGGAACTCATCGGCGTCTACGTCTCGAAGCATCCACTGGCATACCTCACTGAAGTCATGCAAGACACCGTAAAGCACAACACAGGCATGATTACTGAGGAACACGATAAACAAAAAGTTGTGCTGGGTGGTATGATTACGGAGGCGCGACGCATCACTACGAAAAAGGGTGATACGATGTGTGTGGTGAAACTGGAAGACATGTTCGGCTCCATCGACGTAACCGTTTTTCCGAAAGTCTACGAGCAAACGGCAGAAATGTGGGTAGAAGATTCGGTGGTGATTGTTTATGGTGATGTGCAGATACGACGCGATGAGCCAAACATTCTGTGTAACAGAGTCGAGCGTCTCAAATCAGTAGAGGAAGAGATGGACCGTAAGGAATATCATGTCTGGCTCACGCTACAACTCAGTGGTAGCGATGAGGTTTCCGTTTCAAACGATATTTTGAAGGTGCAGGACATGTATCGCTATATCTCAGAGCGACCGGGACGTGATCACTACGATGTATTCGTTGTCAACGGCGAATGGAAAACCCGACTTGTACCAGAGAACAACACTATGCACTATACACCTGAATTACATGTGAAACTAGAGGCATTGCTGGGAAGCGGTGCCATTGAGACGCAGGTTATCGCGAGATAAAAAATGTTGAATGCTGTGTGATGAGCGCGGCATTCAACATTTTTTAAGAGGAAACCTGTCCATGCTTTTGCACGTATACTCAACATACAGGAAAGACTTTTGTGGTCTTGCTGCAAAATATGTGACCATCACCACTATATTAAGAAAAGGCTAAAATAATCGTGGGTTCCGAATATATGGGGCCATTATCAGACCCCAATAAACACCAGCAATCCGCACAACCAGCGACAAATGACAATCAAATGCAGCAGGAAGAGCCAAGTTACCGTGAGCATGTCACACAACCGCTTGGCTCCGCTGGCTATCCGGCTGCGCCCTCGCCATATCCGCAACCGCCGCCATATCCATATTCACAGCAAGTACCACAACAACAAGGGCAACAGAGGCAGGGCTATTCTTCATATCCACAGCAGGGACAGCTCCAGTATCCCCCTGCCTCTCCTAACTATACGTATCCTGGTCAACCGCCGCCGCAGTACGGCCAGAACAATGGCTATCAACAACCCCCTTATCCACAATATCAGCAACCCCAATACGGCTATCCCCCAAACGGCAATCAGCAGCCACAGCAGGGCTATCCCGGCTATTATGGCTATCCACCCTATCCCTATTACGGCTATCATTATCCAGCACAGCTAATTCGTCCACGTCAAGACACGTATCTTCATGTAATAGCGATTATTGCATTAATTTGTTCAGTCCTTGTAACAATTGGTGGCTTGCTAAGCGCAGGCATTCTGCTACTACTGACGGTTGTACCTTCAAGTCGCTTCGCAGGTCAACAGAGTCAATTTTTCAGCGGAGTTGTGTTGTTCCTCGCGTTAGCTATCGCAGGTTGTTTTGGTGGTGGCTTTGGCCTCTTCCACAGTATTCGTTCGCTCTTGCGGAAGCCATCGGCTGCATTCAAGCTACCCTGGTGGTGGATTTTCCTGGCTGCTTATGTGATACTCATCATAATTGCGGCTATTCTGCGTGCGAATGGATTGGAGACCGCCAATTTACCATTCACTGTCTTCCTTATTGCGCTAGCAGGCATTCTGCCCGCACTTACCATTCTCGCGCTCGGTGTGCGACGTCTACATTTTCCACGCTCGGTACGCTGGCCGACGCGCTGGAGGCGTTTCGCATTCGCGATTGTGAGTGGTGCCACGCTCTCAATCGTGCTAGCCCTTATCTTTGAGAGCATTTTAACGGTTGTCGCGTCAGGTCTGTTAAAGACGAGTTCAGGCTTTTCGCTGGACAACCCTAATCAACCCTTACCGTCCGACCCACATGCCATCGGTTTTCTGTTTGTACTCGTCTCTGTGATCGCGCCGCTCGTCGAAGAAGCAGTAAAGCCACTCGCCGTTGTCGTTTTGATCGGGCGTATCGAGAGTGCTGCCGAGGCGTTTGTGCTTGGCCTCAGTTGTGGTATCGGCTTTGACTTGATCGAGACATCCGGCTATATCAGTTCGGGCTATCAGGACTGGCTCAATATCGCGCTCCAACGCAGCACCGCTGGTTTATTGCACGGCCTCGGCGCGGCTATGGTTGCTCTTGGCTGGTATTACCTGACGCATCCAAAAGCGAGCCGTAATCGCTTCTTGCTTGGCTTTGGCTGTATGCTTTATGCGGTATTACAACACGCCATCTGGAACGGCTCATTTGGTCTACAACTTCTACCTGCTCCCATTGGACCATATCTCGCCAACGGCGTGATTGGTAGTGGCGCGTTTGCCTTTCCATCATTCCTGCTCGTCTACATCGTCGAGTCAATTCTTATGCTTATCGTCTTTTTCTTTGTGACAGGAAAGATACGCAAGAACAATACGTTGACACCACCGAAAGAAGCGCAAAGCGAGCGACAGCCAGCACCGCCTGTTTCAGGTTTTCAACAGGCAGCTACAAGAGGATAAAGACACAGCAAACAATGGAGTCTACCGCGTGGTAGACTCCATTGTTTGCTGTGTCTTTATCAAACAGAATATATTTTGAGGTTGGAGAAGCTTGCTTCACCTGTATTCGTTGGAGCAACGATGCCACAAGCCAGCGCAGTTTGCCCATTGCTGTAATTGTTATCCGTCACACTTCCAACGGCAACTCCGTTAATGAAGAGCCTGAAATTGTTAACAGTTGCTATGACCAACAGTGTGTTCTTTTGACCTACAGGGGCGATAGCGTTACTCGCGATACTGCCAAGCAGGTAGCTATAGACATTGCCACTCGTATCGTGACGGCGGAAAAAGTACTGTCTTTGACTGGTGATCTCAAAATCGTAAAACTGACTTCCATTGACGCGCAGTAGCATTCCTGCATCTTGTCCGCTCAACAAGGTGACATCGACCTGCGTCGTTGTGCTTGCTACCACAGCCATTGTAAGCGCACACTGTTGAAGATAATTTGTTTGTGTAACTTTGACGTGATACGCGCCATATACAAACATACAATGACTCGTATCCTCTGTCCAACGTCCATTTGTATTTGTAGTGAGACTATCTGCGAGCAGAGGTGTACCACTTGTGGCGGCACTAATAACTGAGGTGGTGGTCGCCTGCGCCTGAGCTGTTGTGACGACGTTTGGTGTACCCGATGGTGCGGCTGTGGCTGTTGGCTGCGGTTGTGTTGGTACTGCAGTTGGTATAGCTGTAGGAGACGCTTTTGGCGGATTCGTCCTATACACATAATAAACGGCACTCAATGGTAGGACGACGAAGAGCAGCAGACCAACGGTCACAATGATAAATGTGAGCCGACCGTTTCTACTTCGTGTAGTTCGGGTTGGATGTATACTTTCCGTTCTGCGACGTGCTGGTAAAGACGGCGTAATAGGGTCGGAACTTACAGCCGATGGCACTATGGGACGTTGTTGCACGTCAACCGCCAAATCATCGGCAATTGGTGCCGTGATACGTCTGCGTCGTGAGAAAACAGAGGTAGGAGCGACTGTTGGATTTCCTGGTAGAACCAATCTACGTCCATGCGATGAAGGATTACGGCTCTGCCGCGCCTGTCGTGCTTGTCGCGCCTGTCGCGCGAAACGGCGTGATGCAGGAATAGGTGTATCACCAGTACCTACCGCGTTTTCAGTTTCTTGCAGCTTTTTATACGGTGCCATCTCTTGCGTTTCGTGTACTGATGGCTGTAAACGTGCCTGCTCGAAGGCATCCGCTAACTCCTGTGGAGACTGATAGCGGCGACGTGGGTCCTTTTCCAATGCACGCAAGACAACCTGATCGACGGAATGCGGAATACTGGCATTGAAGAACGAGGGTGGTAACGGCTGTTCGCGTACATGCTTCATATAGACAGAAACAGGTGTTTCGCCCGTAAAGGGCACACGGCCTGCAATCATCTGGTAGAGTAGTACACCAAGTGCGTAAATATCACTACTTGTGGTTGCGGGACCATCTGCTAAGTCGGGAGACATATACTCTGGGGTACCAAGCAGGGCACCTGTTTGCGTAAGCTCGCTTCCACCTTCCATTGCTTTCGCCAACCCAAAATCGGCAAGATATGCATAGTGGTCGTCACGGAGCAAGATATTAGAGGGTTTGATATCACGATGAATGATGCCGTGATCGTGAGCACTTTGTAGCGCACTTGCAATCTGGTTCAACATCTCGCCTGCATCTTCCAGTGAGAGTGCGCCCTTTTCCAGGCGATCACGTAGCGTACCATGCTCGATATTGGGCATAACAAGATAGTGCCAGGGTTCTTGATCACCGAAGTCGTAAGCTGGAAGAATATGGTCATGATGCAGGCTTATGATCGCTTCTGCCTCACGCTGGAAGCGTTCGAGATAGTCGGATTGGCTACTACTCACTACCTTGAGCGCGACATTTCGATCCTTGCGTTCGTCATAGGCAAGATATACTTCTGACATTCCGCCACGCCCTAACCGCCCCAGAAGCTGATAGTGCCCTAAAGATGTTCCCTCTAATCCGGGCATGTTTGTTTACATTCCTTATGGTGAATATGCAAAAAAAAATATTCATTAGTATCACGCATTGAGATAGCTTGATAGATGCAGTATAGGGCTAAACAGCCTTTATGTCAATTCTCCGTTCTCTCTAATCGCCTCTACCCTTACCATGCCCATGTCCATGTCCATTGCCTTTACCGTTATTTCCGCCAGCACCCTTGCTGTGCTCATGTCCATTACCATTGCCTTTACCGTTATTTCCGCTATCACTGTTTCTAACTGTATTAGGATGTGTATTTACTGATGATGGATGCGTCACTGTAATATGTTGTGTGGAGTGTGGCGTTTTCAATATTGTAGGAGTGGCGGTTGGATGTGAAACTGGCGGCTTTGTGAGAGTATGACCAATGTTGAAATAGGCATTTGCCTCCAAAATTGTTGCTGTTGATAGATGACCTGGGAGCAATAAAAAGCCGAACAAGGTAGGTAATAAAAAGAGTGCCGTTGCTGCTGCTACAAGTAGACCTGTATACGTTCTTGTCGTATGCCTTCGTTCTTTTCTCGTTGCTATGCTTTGAGGAAAAGGGATATTATTGAGAGCAACTTGATACGCATCGGCAAGTTCTGATGCGCTTTGAAAACGTTGAGATGGGTCTTTAGCTAATGCATGCAGAACAACCTGGTCAATTGCAGGTGAGAGTGTGGAATTGTATACCGATGGTGCGAGTGGTTGCTCATTAAGGTGCTTCAAACATATCGCAACAGGTGTAGCACTCCTAAATGGCACGTATCCAGTCAGCATTTGGTACAGGACAATGCCAAGCGCGTATACATCACTGCCAGGTGTTGCAGGCTGTTTGGTTATTTCAGGAGCCATATATTCGGGCGTTCCAATAAGATAACCCGTTTGTGTTAAACCTGTGTTCCCTTCCATATTTCGCACAAGGCCGAAATCCGCGAGATACACATGTTCACCGTCGCGCATGAGAATATTAGAAGGTTTGATGTCGCGATGTATCACACCTTGCTTATGAGCGCATTGTATAGCACCCGCAAGCTGTGTAAGTAAGTATGCGGCCTGCTTCGTGTGGTGGAAGTGGCCCTTTGCTGAGGCGTTCGCGTAACGTTCCATACTCGATATAGGGCATGACCATATAGAACCATGATTGATATTTACCATAGTCGAAGGCGGGCAAGATATGATCGTGCTTGAGATGTGCGACCGCCTTTGCCTCTCGCTGAAAACGTTCATAGTAGTCGTGGTCGTCGCTGTGAACTAGTTTCATTGCAACATCGCGACCCGTGACAACATCACGTACCAGATAGATCGTTGACATACCACCACGCGCCAATACGTGTTTGATTTGATAGTGAGATATAGTTGTGTTTTGAAGTGTTTGTATCATTGGGGGCGTCCTTAGCTGTACATTTTCTCTTATTACACGTATCACAACCTGCTTTTGTGTCATCTCAATCATCAAGTTGTACTCAAGTTGTACTTTAGTACGTTAGAACAAACGGGTGCCCTTGCTCGACACATCCCCGCTTTTCTCTGTTAAGTGAACGCTTATGGGGTCGCCCCTACTATACAATGATACGCTTCTCGCCTGAAACGTCTTCTATAGTAGGAGCGACCCTTGTGGTCGCCCGTCGTATGATACAATTTCGTATGATACAATTTGTGTATAAAGCCGTTGTCATCCAACGATAAAAGAGAGGAGCGCATAGAATGCCAGATTATACCGTTTATTCGACTGATAGCAGCAGAAAACGCCCGCAACCAGATGCTAGACAAACTTCGGGCGAGCCAAAAAAGAAGAGTGATGGCATCGTGCGAGTTATGCGTGACCGCAAGCAACGCGGCGGCAAGACCGTAACTGTCATTACGGGTGTTCCAGCCAGTGATGATGCTCTTCCTGCGCTTGCTCAACAGCTTAAAAAATTGTGTGGCTCTGGCGGCACTGTGAAAGATGGCGTCATCGAGATACAGGGTGATCACCGTGATAAGCTACAAGCAAAGCTGACCGAACTTGGCTACAAGGTCAAACTCGCTGGTGGCTAACGCGTGTCTCTAGTAAGTTATAGCTCGCCATACACAACTCGTCCACCTACAATTGTAGCCTGTACGCCGTTATCAGATATCTTCTCCTGTGGCACATGCAGAATATCTTCGCGTAAAACAACAGCATCGCCCAGTTTTCCAGCGGTAAGTGAGCCTTTGTGTTGCTCCTCTGCTCCTGCATATGCTGCGCCCATTGTATAGCCCCATAGAGCATCTGTAACCTGTAGTGCCTGATCGGGTAGCCAGGGCGGACGCTGGGTGGTCGGATCACGACGGACCGTCGCGGCGTAGAGAATAGCTAATGGGTCGAAGCGTTCAACGGGGGCGTCCGATCCCATTGCGAGCGGAATGCCTAGCTCTTGCATGGTGCGATAGGCATAGGCGCGCCGCGCGCGTTTGCCCCAATAGCGTTCGGCGATGTCACGGTCCGCAACGGCGTGGAAGGGTTGTATCGAGGCTATTACACCTAGACGCTGCATACGTTCCAAGTCGGTGGGTGTGATTAACTGCACATGTTCGAGGCGATAGCGCAGACCTGAATGTACATCTTCAGGTGTACCCTGTTCGGCCATCAGCGTCTGAGCGCGTTCGATGGCGTCGAGCGCGACCTTTGCGGCGCGGTCCCCAATCGCGTGAATAGCGATGGTCAGACCCATCTCGGTAGCATCGTTTACGGTATCCATCATCTCTTGTTCGGGGATAGTAAGGATGCCATAGTTACCAGGACTACCCTCGAAGCTCTCAAGCATAGCGGCGGTCTGCGAGCCGAGCGTACCATCGGCGAATATCTTGATGCCGCCAACGCGCAGCAGGTCGTTGTCGTCGTTGTTAATACCCTGTGTGCGTAGCTGTGGCAACATCTGGCGTGGCAGAATCATATGCACACGCACGCCCAGCTTGCCCTCGTTGCGTAACTCTTGAAAGATATTGAGGGAAGTATCTCCCTCAATATCGTGGATAGTGGTGATGCCGCTCCTCTGCACCTGCGCCAGTGTGCGCTCTATCAAGATGCGGTCCATGAACGGGTCAGAATGTCCAATCACGCGAAACACTAGGCTGGTAGCACCCTCTTCTTGTAGTACGCCCGTAGCCTCGCCGGACCCATCGCGCAAGATATGACCCGTCTCAGGCTGCGGCGTCTCTGTGGTAATGCCTGCACGTTGCAATGCCAGCGAATTGACCCATAACAGGTGGCCGTCCTTGCTCGAAAGTGCGACGGGATGCCGTGGTGCGGCGGCATCGAGCGAGGCTTTCGAGGGGAAGCGTGTGTTGGACCAGAGGTTTCTATCCCATTGTCCGCCCTGTATCCACTGTCCATCGGGCGTCTGACTGGCTCGCTGACGCACAAGTTCTGCCACCTCATCTTCGCTCGTGGCAGTACGTGCGTCGATCTGATTCTGGCTATGCGCTGTATGCAGCAGGTGAATGTGTGCGTCGATAAACCCTGGTAGAACGGTTTTGCCTTTCAAGTCCACTATGTGTGTGTGCTGACTCCCAACACGTCTCACCTCGTCGTTGGTGCCAACGGCCAGAATGCGTCCATTGGTATCATCAATAGCCAGTGCCTGAGCGCGGAGTTGTGCGGCATCCATTGTATAGATGTTGCCGTTCATATAAAGGATTGTTGTCATCCGAGAAATCCTTTCGCTATGCCATAAACCGCGTGATAGCCTGGGCAAGTAGACGCGGGTGTTGTAACTGTATATCATGCACGGTATCAGGCATCCATAGTACGGAGCAACGTTGAATAATCTCTGCAACCTGAGCTGCCATGTAACCTTTTGCTGCTGCAAACTCATCGGTATGTTCGAGCTGCTCTGGAAACTCTTGGCCCGCCTGTGGTTCGCCTGCCGCTGGAATGAGCAAGACGGGACATATCAATTTACTATAATACGACAGGGCGCGATCATCCCATAGCGACTCGCGTATCTGACGTTGATTGTCGGGGTGAAGAAGTTCCTCAAGTCGCCCATCAGGACGTTCCTGCACGGTTTTCAGTAACGATGCTTTTACCTCTGGCGACCAGAATGGGAGCATTTCTTGTCGCATCGCCTCGATAAAGGTTGAGCGTGATGCGTAGATATGCCCAATATCCGTTTCGCGAATAAAACGCTCTCGCGTCATACCGGGCCAGTGTCGTGGCTCGACATGGGGACAGTCAATAAGGATGAGATGACTAATCAATGCAGGATGTCGCGCCGTCATGACGAGCGCAACACGCGCACCCCAGCCGTGTCCGACAAGCGCGACCTGACCGAGGCCAAGAGCAGCCATACCCTGTATTACATCCTCGGCAATTGTTGTGAGATCGTAGCCGCTCGTAGACTTCTCGCTTTTACCATGTCCACGAAGATCGAAGGCTATAACAACATGTTCATGACACAGGTCTTGTGCCACTAAACGCCATGTATCAGCCGTTGCACCCAGCCCATGTAGTAGCACGATCGGTATCTCATCTTTGCCCTGCAATGTCGCTGTATGCTCTTCATCGCAGCTTTCCTGTGGGTCCCATTCGAGATAGTGCAAACATATGGCCTCGGTATCGACGAAAGAGCTACGTGGCTCGATCATGAATGTCCCTCTCTCTTTCTCTCTATGGCTAATAGCGTGCAATTAAGAAGACACTTGTCACAATTAGAACGCCTCCCACGAGGGTAAGCGGGGTCAATTGTTCATGTAGCAAGAGAACCGCGAGTGCAGTCCCAAGCAATGGTTGTACAAAGAGCAGTTGTGGCACTTCATGCCATGTTACGTGTAGTTGTTTGCGTTTAACCACTAAGAGAGGAATAAGCAAGAGCGCGACCAGACTCATACGGAGCGTGTTGAGCATAATAACTGAGAGGTTGTGTAGAATAAGTTTGCAAGTGACATAACTTGTCGCCCATAGCGCATTTGCAAGAATGAGAAGGAACCAGGAAAATATATGATGTGGCAGTGATGACGAAGGCGTACTACGCGGTATCGTAGCCAAAGTAATGCTCCTCAATGGTCTCTTTGCTCGTTTTTTCTGTTAGGATACTACAAGCATATAAGTCCGAGAGGGTGCTTGTCAAATCTGTGACATTAGTACGTTGCCAAACGTGAATTTTTTGTCAACGGTAAAATGAAACAAGATGATACATTTTATGCGATTGACAGCAGGCCATTTGTCCCGTACACTTATATTTGCGGAGTCAAATATAGTATACTCTTAATAGGACATTTAACAGTTCATATTCAAGCAGTCTCTAAAACCGTACTTGCATTGGCGAGGGGTAAGGGGAGCCATTACCAATGAATAGTATTCTTTGCCCACACTGCGAAAAAGCAATGCCTGATTCTGCTCACTACTGCACCAGTTGTGGGGAGTCAATAACAGCACCAGAGCATATGACTGTTAGAATAGGACAACGATCAAACACCCATACACCGCCAGCTTTAGAGACAGTTCACTCATTCCAGACACCATCCTCTTTACAGGATCAGGAATATTCTTTTGCCGATATTTTGACACAAGAGCTTGAAGAGAATCCGCCACATCTCCTGACTTGGCATAAAGAGTTAGATGCACCCGGTGAGCAGGAGGACGTGCTTTTTGTGCCTCGCCCTTCGCAAGTGTATCCTATTGTGCTGAAACCTTTACCAACAAAGCGGTCATGGTTAGACCGTGCTGCTTCGCTTCCACCCTTGTTCTGGATGCGCCTGCTCGCGGTGTCCATCCTGTTGCTTGTCGGGGTATTCGGTGTTTTCATCACAATTGGTCGTGGACTGTTCAATGCCTCTGCCGGTCCACATGGACCAACGCTCCAAGCATCATCAAGTAGTGTTGCGCCAGGTGCAACATTGACGTTGCACGGCAGCAATTTCAGTCCAGGTAGCATTGCAGGTTTGAGCCGTGACGCTATGATTCCTATCGTTGATACAGGATATCTCACGCGTATTCCGGTGGATGCAAAGGGAAGCTTCACTGATACCGTAACGATTTCCCCTGAATGGCAGGCTGGTATACATACAGTGAACGCCGAGGATGCTACACTTCACAAAATCGCGCGTTTCTCACTTTTTGTCACAGGCCGTAACACTTCGCTACGACCCGCGCACCTCGCTATTACTGCAACCGCTCTTGATATGGGTTCAGGAGACTTCGCGACCAATTCTACCAAACAACTGAGCCTGAGCAATATGGGAGGTGGACAAATTAGCTGGCAAGGTAGTACAGACCAGCCCTGGCTACAAATAACACCAAAGCAAGGGATGATCGCCGATATTTCAAAAGTGCAGGTCACGGTTGCCGTAGACCGCTCAACGCTGCAACCAGGCTCCTACACCGCTCATGTGAATTTCGCCTCTAGCGCAGGTAATAGTAAGATAGATGTCAAGATGAGCGTTGTGCCACTTGACCCGGGACACGAGGCAGTGCTTGAGGTGAATCCGGCTGTACTCTCCTTTATCGCAACGGATGGTGGGAGCGCACCACCAACGCAGACAGTTAATATAAGCAATCCTGGTGTACGCCCATTACAATGGAGTGTAGCGACAAATGCTGCGTGGCTTTCTGTCTCGCCGCTGTCCGGCACTATTCAGAATGCCTCATCTAGTGGTGGCCTCATCACCTCTACGCCGGCTGGCGTAACACGTCCTGTTAGTGTTGGTATTAACACCAGTACACTGCTACCTGGAACCTATAGCAGTCTCATCACCTTTAGTGGGCAGGGACAGGTAAAAGACAGTCCACAGAGCATTGTAGTGACAATTACGATTAACCCACAGTGTGTACTACAAGTTGCGCCATCGTTACTGACATTCGCAGGTGCTTACGGACAGGCGGCACCAGCCAGTCAGAATATGAGCATCGGCGTCGCGCAAGGTTGCCCAAAGACTCTGGCGTGGAGTGCAACGAGTAGTTCACAATGGCTGGTACTTGGAACTACAAGCGGCACAACACCAACGCATCCATCGGTGAGTATCAACGATGCTGGCTTGAATCCTGGCACCTATAACGGCTCGATTGTTTTTACAACGGCATCGGGCACGGAAACCATTCCGGTAACATTCACGTTGGTCCAGCCGAACGCACCCATCATGAACACTTCCACGAACATGCTTACATACGGTGGCGTTGTCGGTCAGGCAAGCCCCGCCTCGCAAAACATTGTCGTCACAAATACGGCAGGGGGCACTTTGAACTGGCAAGCGGGCTTTGTCTCTAGCAGTGGAGGCAACTGGCTGAATATTACGCCAGCAAGTGGCAGTCTTGCTGCACATCAATCAATATCATTGACGGTTTCTGCACAACTGAACTCGCTCCCTCCTTATAACTATGGGGGTACACTCACAATTTCTGGAACTGATGGTGCTGGACATGTAGCTGCTGGCAGCCCAAGGCAGATCCAGGTGAACTTTGTTGTGCAAAATGCTTGTGCGGTTTCGGCTGGTCCCGCGCTTTCTTTCAGCGCAATAATAGGGCAGGCCGCTCCTGCTCCACAAACGCTGACTATAGCGGCAAGTGGTGCCTGTTCGCACTCCATCGCGTGGAGCGTTGCACCCACCACACCCGGGGGATGGTTGACGACAACCCCTGCAACGGGAACGTTCGCGCCGACCGCAACAGCAAGTAGCAGCGTGAGTATCTCTCTGGCTGGTCTTTCCCCGATTATCTATAACTCTTCCGTAACGGTTACGGCAAGTGATAGTGTGACCAATCAGGCCATTGGTACACCTGTGAACGTGCCCGTTACGCTCAATGTACAACCTGCATGCACACTACAAGCACCATCGACGAGCACTGAAAATTTCAGTACAGAGGCGGGACAAAATCCCACGCCACAGACATTTTCAATAGTTGCAAGCGGTACTTGTGCTGGAAATGTTAGCATCACGCCCACTATAACACTTGCAAATGGTACGGGTTGGCTAAGTGTAACGCCGACAACAGCGACGATTCCTTCTGGTGGGACTGCAACATTTACTGTAAATGTGAATGGTGCCGCGCTGACGGCTGTTCCACATCATGGCTCGATCTCCCTTGCGGCGAGCAATGGTGGTGTCGCAATTGTAGGGAGTCCGCAAACCGTTAGTATTGTAGTGGCGGTAGCGGCCCCTCCAACACTCTCAGCAAGTGCTGGTGCTGCAATCGTGCATGGTACAAATGGTGTGACCTCGCAACCAATTAACATCGCGAATACAGGGGGGACAGCGTTAAACTGGACCGCTACGCTAGCGAATGCGCCCGCATTTGTTGGACTTGCATCTACCTCTGGCTCGCTTGCGGCTGGTAGCAATGATGCTATAACTATTGTAGTAACAAATGCTGCAGGTGTTGTTGGCGGTAGTTTTAACGCAAGTGTAACGTTGACTGCCACCGACGCCGCAACAGGTGCTGTCGTGGCTGGTAGTCCAACCACTATTGCCATCACGATCAACGTTGCTCAACCAGCGATGCAGCTAAGCCCGTCAAGCTTTACCTTTACAACGACTGCTGGTACGGATCCTGCCATGCAGTCGCTCGCCATTACCAATGCTGGTGGGGCAACCCTTACATGGACGGCGAGTTCGCCTTCAGCTACGTGGTTGACGCTTGACACAGCGAGTGGTAGTGATGCCTCCAATGTGTCCTCGACAATTCTCTTTAGTGTACACACGGCAGGACTTACCGCTGGTACACCCTATTCTGCGACCGTTATTATCACGCCTTCAGCAGGGTCAGCCGTTACCATAAATATCACGCTCACCATTGCTCCTGTTGCACTCAGTCCGACGCCAGTACCAACTACGAATGTGATGATAACCCCAACGCCAACGGCGGCTCCGACCGTCACCTCTATCGTGTAGGGGCCATAATTTATTACGCCCTTCACGTTTGTACTTGGGACGAGGGCGTAATAAATTATGGCCCCTACACGTCAATACGGACCCATACCTGTAGAAATAGACAGGCTTCTTCCAGACAGTTTCCACTGCCTCATAAACTGGTGGAACTGGCGGCGCACTAACCACTCAGCAAAGCTATACTACCCATGTGCAGAGGAACCTGCTGGTAGAGAACCTGCGATTGACGACACATTGACTGTGGAACCCAGTGTGCAGTCGGTTGTTTGCACGAATGACCCAACTGTGGAACGTTTTCCTGCGAGCGAGGCGCGATTACATAACACAACAACAATGGATCATTCACGCAAGAGATGTCATCGGATATGGCATTGAAGGTTCTCTCCGGTGGGACTCAAACAACACAAACATATACATAGTAGAGAGACAAGAAGGAAGGAGCAACTATCATGGCTCAATGGGCTTATAAAGTTGTCTATATCGACTACCGGGGGCGAATCTCCAGCGAGGGACTTGAGACCTTGATTGGAAACGAGCGACGCAGCACATTTGCACGTCGTTACATGAATGGCCTGGGCCGCGAAGGGTGGGAACTGGTAAGTATCCAGCCACTGACCTCGAACTCGGCATACTATATCTTCAAGCGGCCAGCGCAAGAGAACGACTATGCGGAGCCTGCTCCTGCAACCTCAACACAACAGCAGCCAACTCCTGAAGTGCCACCGACACAAACAACCGATGGTCCCCAGGTTGAGTCTGTTTAGATAAAAATATAGCGCACAAATTGCTCCGACCACCTATGGTCGGAGCAATTTGTGCGCTATATTTTTGTCTTTCACGCGTGATATACTGTATTCGTCGAGTTTTTATTTTCGTCTGACAGGTGCCACAACCACGAACAGGTCAACGACGATCCACACACTCATCGAGGAGCATTTGCATGTCTTCATCCACCCAACAGGTATTTCAGAATTTTATCGACGGGCAATGGCGTGATGCCAGGGTCAGTGCGACTTTTGCCAGCACCAATCCCGCGCACACCAGCGAGGTCATCGGGCACTTCCAGAAATCGACGCCTGACGATCTCGAAGATGCCATTGCAGCTGCGAGCAAGGCGCAACAAGGCTGGGCTGCGACCCCACCACCCGAACGCGGCGAGGTGCTGCTACGCACCGCGCTCATCTTAGAGCAACGCAAGGAAGAACTTGCGGTCCTGATGACACGCGAGATGGGCAAAGTTCTCAAGGAGACGCGCGGCGATGTGCAGATTGCCATCGACGTTGCGAAATTTATTGCAGGCGAGGGGCGTCGTGCCGAGGGCGAAACCTTGCCCTCCGCATTCCCCAACAAATTTTGTATGACTGTACGCCATCCTATCGGTATTGTCGGCATCATCACGCCCTGGAACTTCCCTATTGCTATTCCTGCATGGAAGTCCTTCCCCGCACTTTTAGCAGGTAACGCGGTTGTCCTGAAACCAGCCAGCGATACACCCTTGCTCTCTATTAAACTGGCGGAAATTTTGCACGAGGCAGGTCTGCCAGCAGGCGTGTTGAACGTTATCACAGGGCCGGGTGGCACACTGGGCGATGCGTTAGCCAGCCACAAACGTATCAATATGATCTCGCTCACCGGTTCTACAGAGGTGGGACGGCACGTCGCCGAGATCTGTGGGCGCGACCTGCGGCGGTGCACACTCGAACTGGGCGGCAAAAATGCGGTTATCGTGCTAGAAGACGCCGACCTCGATCTTGCAGTAGCGGGCATTGTAGGTGCAGCCTTTGGTACAACGGGCCAGCGTTGTACCGCGACAAGCCGTGTGATCGTGCAGAAATCGGTGCAAAAGGCATTTACTGAACGGCTCGTTGCGGTAGCCGAGAAACTGCGCGTCGGTGACGGCCTCGATGCAACCGTCGAGATGGGGCCATTGGTCAACAAGGGACGTGTAAAGGCGGTGCATGAGTATACCGAGGTTGGCAAGCAAGAGGGGGCGCGACTGGTGACAGGGGGTGCTGCACTGACCGAGAACGAATACAGCGATGGCGCGTTTTATAAGCCAACCGTCTTTACCGATGTGACGCCGAACATGCGTATCGCACGCGAAGAGGTTTTCGGCCCCTTTGTCTCCATCGTCCCTGTGAACTCTTATGAAGAGGCGATACAGGTGGCAAATGAGACGGAGTACGGCCTGTCAACGGGTATCTTCACCGAGAGTAGTCGCCTGACGTTTCGCGCAATTCGTGAAATCGAGTCGGGCCTTGTCTATATCAATGCGGCTACGACTGGCTCAGAGATACACTTGCCATTTGGTGGCATGAAGGCGAGTGGCAATGGACACCGCGAACTTGGTGCTGGTGCCGTTGAAGAGTTTAGCGAAATCAAAAGCGTGTTTGTCTCGTATCCCCCAAAATAAAGAAAATGCCTGTGGCGTGGCTCGCGAGCCACGCCACAGGCATTTTCTTTATTTTTCTATATTGTTGTGCGCGTCAATGCGAATTGCTCGAACATGGCCTCCCACACCTCTTGATTTTCGAGGCGTTCACGGGGACTGACCACGCGTGCGTTGATTGCCGCGAACAGGGTACGCATCATCCGCTGTAGAACGGAGGATGCTTCATCGTAAAAGTCGGTGGCATCCTGCATGCGGTCATTAAGAACAGTGTCGCACAGGTTGGTAAAATCGTCAACGTCGATATTGTTATGTTCGACCCGAAACTCATACGTTCCCATGTACATTAAGCTTTCGTTGGTGAGCAGCATCTTGAGCATGTCCGGGTCAAGCTCTGTTTTGTTGACACGATAGGCATCAATCAGCGCGTCCATCGTCCAATTTACGAAGCGCACCAATGTCGGCAATTGTTCGGTGGGTGTGCGCTGTTTCTCCCACTCTTGCTCCATGCGGCTTATCAGGTCGAGCAACTGGAAATTCTCCAGGCGAAGTTTCTCGGCTGCATCGGGCAGACGAACTTTGCGTCCGTTGCTACTGTGAACGCGTGGGTCCTGGAAGACATAATTTACAAGTTGTTGCTGCACAAATTGTGCGAGTTCGCTTGCTACCTCTAACTCTGGGCGTCGTACCGCACTGGCGATACGACGTACACGGCGTTGTGTATTGATCTGCATCAGCAATTCAAGTGTGCTACGATGAAAGTTCATAGGATGCGTGATAGCGGGTGCTAATTGGAGTTGTGTTCGCATGCCTTGTGGTAAGAAGTCTCTCATAGCGTCCCACTCGTCGGTGTAGCGCACCATCTCCATCGTGGCACGCATCACCTCTATGTTGAGTGGAGCATCATTGTAGGGCAACAGTTTTTGTATATCAGGGCTGGCGATAAACTCGTAGGTACCAAGCTGCCACATTGCCAGTTCGCGTGCCGTCCATAATGCTTTTGTGCGTAACGCCTCACGGAGTTGCTTTTCATTGATGATACGCATCGCGATGAGCCGCTCGCCAATGCGCTTGCCCACAATATCTGATTGTTGCTGTGTAGAAGCGGCCTCGATCTGTGGATAGGTCGCCATTCCCAATTGTTGTAAGACATCACCCAGCATCAACGCTCCTGGATCGAACTCGGAGCAGTTCGCCACCTTGCCTTCGCTACAATAGATGATGCCTGTATGTCCGTTATCTTGTTTCAATTGAATGGCACCAGTCATGCCCCCTAACTCCACCACCTGCAACACCTCTACCAGGCCAAAATCTGATAGCGAACCCGATAAAACGGTGGAAGCGTTCATGCACCCTCCCGGCAAAGACACGTCTGTCGTCGAATAATACTCACAATCACACCCTGACTATTTTTTTACATATATGGATAAACAGGAAGCGAGAATACAGCAACCTTTATAGTAATATCAGTTATATTGCAGCTAATATTATAGCAGAGAAAAAGGGGGTGAGACAAGATAAACTTCAAAAATTCTTACTCTGTATCAAGCAGACCTAAGCGTAGATCTTCTTCGCCAGTTCATATACATCGGCTTTAACATATTTATTGCAATTCCAGTTCTCGCTTAGCCACTTCCCAAGCAATGGTCTCTCCATTACGTAGTGCCTCAACACTTTCGCGGAAGACTTTCATAAGTTCCTGATCTTGTAGTACCTCGATGGTTTCTTGTAATGCCTCTATCTTCTCTAGCAGCTCTTTGTAGCTTTCAAAAGGCAAAATAGCCATCACAGGTTGTCCACGGCATGTGATGGTTATCGCGTCTGTTTCTTGCTCGAATTGTTCTGGTAGACGGGTAATTTCTTCTCGAATTTCCGTAATGGAGTAGCTACGGAGGGTATTATTTATGGACATACGTTTGTTTCTCCTTTGCTCCTGTACATGTAAGCATACACTATGATGTACAATTCCTCAAGTTTTCAGAGAGTGTTATAATAAGAGGCATAATGACTATACAAAATCGTGTTGCTATCATTACAGGCGCGGGACGCGGCGTTGGTCGTGCTACTGCGTTGCTTTTCGCACGTGAGGGTGCAAAGGTTGTTCTTATGAGCCGTACTTCGGCACAACTCGACGAGGTGGCTGCAGATATCGCAGCACATGGTGGCGAGGCCGTTGCGCTGGCTGGCGATGTGGCGCATGAAGAGGACGTGCAGGCGTTGTTCGAGCTAGCCCAAACACGCTATGGGCGTGTCGATATGCTGGTGAATTGTGCTGGCATCGTTGCAGTAAAACCGTTTGCCGAGATGGATACGGCGACCTGGGATGAGGTGATCGCGGTCAATTTGCGCGGGACCTTCCTATGTTGTCGTGCGGCATTTCGTATGATGGCCGAGCAAAAGCAGGGCGTCATTCTTTCAATCTCGTCACTATCTGGTGTAAGGGGTGTCGAAAAGTTCCCCGGCTTGAGCGCGTACAACGTCTCAAAAGCGGGAATCGCGAGCCTGACAGAAATTCTCGCAGTCGAGGGCAGACCACACAATATTCGTGTTAGCGCGGTCAGTCCTGGTGCGGTTGCCACCGAGATGTTGCGGCAGGCAGCTCCACATCTGAAAGCTGGAATGACGCCCGACGAATTAGCCGACATATTGCTCTTTCTCGCTGACGACTCTGGCAAAATGTTCAGTGGCAGCAATATCGAATTATTCACGAATGCATAAAATATCCCTATTAACAGGATACGACGCACGGTTCTGTAGGGGCCATAATTCATTACGCCCTCGTCTCCATCGACCATGTTTCCCATTATTGGGTACGTTCCTCAATTCTCGCCAACATTGTTTATTGGGACGAGGGCGTAATGAATTATGGCCCCTACAGACCGTTTGTTATTAAGGAAAAAGCGAGCAGAACTATGGTGTACCTGACACGACGCACAACCTTCAGTGCCTCGCATCGACTTTGGAGCAACGAACTTTCAGAAGTGGAAAACTATGCCATTTACGATAAATGCGCGAACCCTAATGGGCATGGGCATAATTATGTGCTTGAGGTAACGGTCAAAGGCAATGTAGACCCACGCACAGGCATGGTACTCAATCTAACTGAGATGAAACATATCACCAACGAGCAGGTGATCAACTGGGTCGATCACAAGCATCTCAACTATGATGTACCCTGGCTTGAGGGCGTTATTCCAACGGCTGAGATGCTGGCAATCAAGTTCTGGGAGCGATTGACAAATAGCTTTCCTGATAGGTTGCTCTACGAGGTGACGTTACACGAGACCGAGAACAACATCGCTGTGTATAGAGGAGAGGCATAAGCTGTGCGAATTGCCTTCGTCGCACCACTGGTAACACCCATAGTGCAACCTTACCCAGGCGGCGCACAGGCCATGCTAGCCGATCTCGCACAAGGTTTACAGCAACGTGGACACACTGTTACTCTGTTCGCACGCGTTGGCTCGTCTGTACCAGGGGTAACAATCGAGCATATCCCGGTGCCAGAAAGCGTGCGACCTGCGAGCTTTTCGGAGCCAACACAAGAACGACCTGCTGACACTGGCTTTTTCGCGCAGGCAAACATTTTTCTCGATCTTTTCCTGCATCTACAGCAACGCACCAACGAGTTCGATCTTGTTCACGTACACGCCTTTGACTGGCCCGCCTATACTTGTAGCGCGTTAGTCCATGCTATACCAGTCTTACACACTATTCATCTACCAGCAGTATCTCCTGAAATCAACAACGCTCTACATATCTTACATCAGCAAAGGCACTCTTTGACGCTGCTCACCGTCTCGCACGCCTGCGCCGCGACCTACGCGCCTTACACGCCTTTTGATCATGTTATCTACAACGGTCTCGATCTTGACTCCATCCCTTTCGCGGCACAGGTTGCACCAGACGCGCCTCTCCTCTTTGCTGGACGCATCACCCCCGAAAAAGGGGTCGAGTCTGCAATCGCGATTGCGGAACAGGCGCAACGTCACCTGCTCCTCGCGGGCGGCATCTACGACCGCGCTTACTATCAAGAGCGCATTGTGCCACTATTACAACGTGCCCGGGAGCGTATCACCGTGCTTGGTCAATTGGAGCGTTCGGCTCTATGGCGAGTGATGAGCCAATCGCTCGGTCTACTCTTTCCTATCGAGTGGGACGAACCGTTTGGCCTAGTTCCTGTCGAGGCAATGGCGACTGGCACACCCGTTATCGCCTACCGACGTGGTGCTGTTGCAGAGATTATCCGACACAACGAAACTGGCTTCCTAGTCGAGCCAGGGGACTGCGTAGGTGCTGCCTCGTATGTTGATAAACTGTATACACTCTCTCGCAAGCAATGCCGTAGCCATGTGGAAAACAATTTCTCACTCGAACGTATGTTGGATGAGTACGAGAGGGTGTATGCTTCTGTATTGGATTGAAGAATTCTGTAGGGGCTTTTATTCATAACGCCCTCGCCTCCACCAACCATGTTGGCAAGAATTGAAGAACGTTACCAATGGATGGAAACGTAATCGCCGGGGACAAGGGCGTTATGAATAAACGCCCCTACACGCTCCTTTCATTTTAAGGCAAACTTCCTAATCCATCTTTCTCACCGCAGGATGGAGCAGCCCAAGCGCGATGACGCTGGCGGAAATCACTCCACCAAGCACAAAGACTGTAGATGCACCGAGCCGATCAGCAGCAATGCCTGCCAGTCCGTAGCCGATGGGGAGCAGGCCGGAAGAGACCAGTATATCAATACTGGCGACGCGCCCCAACAGGTCAGAGGGCACAAACTCTTGTAGCGTATTCATCCATGCCAGCCCTAAGATCACTATTGCCGCGCCCTGAATAAAGACCGCTACGCTCACCACCCCTATGGATAGAGGTAGTCCCACGACCAGAAGCATCAGACTGGCTATCAGCCACGCTCCATAGGTCAGCAGTCCGCGCCTCCACAACCGTTTGAAGTGCCCAAGCCAGAACGCTCCAAGTATGGAACCAATAGCGGAGAGCGAGGTGAGCAATCCATAGAAACCCACCTGCGCCCCGAAACGTTGTTTCACCAGCAGGGGCAAGGCAGCCTCATAGGGGCCGATCAGGAAAATCGTACTCACACTGGCAACCACCAATGTAACCCACAACCACGGAGAATGTAGTACCGTGCTGATCCCTTCGCGCATATCTTGCAGTATACCCACTTCTTTCTCAGCGCGGCTACCCAGTGCCGGAACATGCGGAAGTGCTACCAGACAGAGTGCCGAAATGACGAAGGACACACCATCTAAGGCGAATGCGAGCGAGGTACCGCCCAGTGCGATAATTGTCGCGCCAATAGCGGGACCAATGAACTGCCCTGCGTCAAGGCTGATGCTTCTGAGCGAATTAGCACCCGATAGCAGGTCAGAGGGCACCAGATCAGGGACGAGTGCTGTATATGCTGGATAGAAAAACGCCTCGACAGTACCAAAAAGTGTACTTAGTACAAAGATTTGCCAGAGTGCAAGCCACTGCTGAAAAGATAGCAAGGCAATCAGGCCGACCAGAGCGCCTCGTAGAAGGTCAGAGGCTAGCATCAAGCGTACACGGGGCAGACGATCCACGATCACCCCTCCAAAAAGGAGAAACAGAAGCATAGGAATTGTTGAGCAGATCAGGACAACTCCCATTGCCGTCGCCGATCCAGTTTTCTGCAGAACCCACCATGCCAGCGCGATGGTATAAAGGCTATCACCCAGGCGAGAGATGGTTTGACCGCTCCACAGTAGGACAAAGGAACAATTGGAAAATGCGCGAAATACATTCATTGCTGGTGTGTTTTCCCTTCTCATGGAAGGCGAGCAGCTAGAAAAACAGAAAACCGTGGACAGCCAGCATGCTCGCCTCACGGTTTCTTAACTTTAGTTAAAAGAAGCACAAAGGCCGTGAGCGATGTTTACCTATCGCCCACGGCCCAATTTTCAGAAGTCTTTGTTTAAGGTTTCATTACAGTTCTAACACTTCCAAACCTGAAAAAGGGCATAGTATTACCGTGGGCCAGAAACATCGAGTTACGAGGCCCACACAATACGTGCGGAAACTATCTCTCCGCGAGAGTTCTGTAATGACCATACTATGCATCTACAATCCTTTTGTACAACAAAAATCTACGAGCGTGCTTCCACTAACTCTGATGAAAGAGTACCTGAGTTTTTGCAAGAAGTCAAGCTATTCATCCAGTCCTATATAGTCCTAACAAATTTGCTGAATAGTAACCCTACGTGCTATACTTTCAACAGAAAGTTTTTTTGTTATACCCACCTTGTGATGGCGTGTGAAGCAGGAAAGTGGACCTACTCGGTTTCTCTCCTTGCATGTGTATCATTGTAGATACATTCAGTAACAACGGCTACAAGTGCTGGGCTAAGGAGGTAAAGGACATGGACGCTGGCCCTAGTCATAGTAGGTGCTGTGTGTCTCAGCTTATGCGCGTGGACACGAACAAGTGCCTACTGCGGGACTGTTCTACTCCTCATCGAAACAGGCTCCACTGTCTGGTTAGCCCCCTGGACTGATCGCACCGCCTTACTCGATGAGTACACATCTCTCCCCGTGAATGTGAAAGATGTCGAGTAAGAACTCCCACCTGCCAGTGTTTTCTCATGCATTGTCTATAAGGGCTGACAATATGTCACGTCCTGACGACAAGCTATTCGTTTCTGACGAGGACGCGATAAATCAACCCCACACGATAGCTATATCTGCGAACAGTGCTTTGCATATGTATCGTGCCGGGTAACGACTTATCACATGTTTTCGTGTGTCAATTGGCATCATCAAATCCCAGGAGAAGGCGGTGAGAGTATGATCTTTTTGAGTGCATTGCTCCGACAGAGCGTTTATGATAACGAAGACCGACGTGTGGGCGTGGTGCGTGATGTATGCGTCGAGTTAAAAGAGACATTTCCAGTTGTAACAGCCCTGATTGTCCATCCTGTGCTGGGTACAGGCACGCACGATACGATTATTCCCTGGTCCCAGGTGCAGACGATAGAGGGCACTCGCGTCGATCTGACCGTTGCACAGAGCCAGATTGTCCCCTATACACCACGCACAGATGAGCTATTGCTACGGCGTGACCTGTTAGATAAACAGATTGTGGATACGCAGGGGTTTCGCGTCGTCAAGGTTAACGATCTCAAGCTAGCGCAGATTAAGAAAACAGCGCGTCTCGTCGGTGCCGATATCGGCTTTAGTGGCCTGTTACGTCGCCTCGGCATGGAGGCTCCTGTTGATGCATTGAGCCGTATTATGCGTGTACAGCTTGCGGAACGCACCATCACCTGGAATTATGTTGAGCCAATCCAGATGGTACGTGCTGGTAGCAGCGGTCAAACGGGTGAGTTAGCGGCTTTGCCTGCTGGTGCGCGAGCAAGTACCGCTATTGCAGGTAGCGGTGTGGTGCCGCAGGTACAACTAAATGTCAGTCACAACAAACTTGCCGAACTGCATCCTGCCGATATCGCCGATATTCTGGAACAGCTAAATGTAGAGGATGCAGGTGCCTTCCTGGAAAGCCTTGATACTGAAACGGCTGCGGATACTCTGAACGAGATCGAGTATCCCTTGCAGTCCGAGTTATTGAGCGAGTTGGACCCCGAACGCGCCTCTGACATGCTCGAACGCATGGCACCGGATGATGCCGCCGATATTCTTGCTGACATGTCGCATGCTGATGCCGAGCGTCTCCTAAACCTCATGCCAGCGAACGAGTCCCAACCTATTCGCGATCTATTGCGTTATGGTGCGGAAACGGCTGGTGGTATCATGACGACCGAGATACTCACGCTTCCACAAGATGCTACGGTTGAGGATGCCTTGACCTACATGCGGGCAAATTCGGAACATCTTGAGATGGTATACTACCTCTACATTGTGGATGCCGAACGCCACCTGCTAGGCGTGGTTTCGTTGCGTCAACTGGTCACGGCGGAGCCAGGGAAGCGCATGCACGATCTGATGGATACTGATGTTATCAAGGTGCAAGCCGATACCGACCAGGAGGAGGTTGCGCGTCGCATCTCGAAATACGACCTGCTTGGCATTCCCGTTGTCGATGAGGGAAACCACCTGCTGGGTCTGATTACCGTTGACGATGTGATCGACGTACTGCACGAAGAGCAGGCTGAGGACATTTCAGACATCGCGGGTGTCGATGTGCAGGAGTCCGAGGATGAAGAGAAGTTTTCATGGCACACAGCCATTAACCGCTTCTCCTGGCTTGGTGTCAACGTCATCGCAGGCTTCATTCTAGCCCTTGTGTTGACGCAGGTGTTCGGTTCGCTCTTACAGGGCAACGTCGCTCTTGTGTCAATCGTGAATATTGCCATTGGGTTGCACACACATGCCGCACTCAACAGTATGTTCTGCCTTGTGCCAATGTTGCTCATGACAAGTGGTCGTATGGGATCACAGGCCCTCGGCGTTGCAGGTTGGCGGCTTCGTGCGTCACACGGCAGAGACCTATGGCAGAGCATCGGGCGTGAACTACAGCTCAGCACCTTCGGTGGCGTCCTCGCTAGTCTGCTCGTCTTCATCCTGACCCTGCTTCTCTACCGCAACGGTTTACTTAGCGTCGGTCTCGGTCTCGGCTTCGGCTTCACGCTACTAGTTGCGGCCCTCTGTGGTCTTGCCCTACCCAACCTTTTCCAGCGCTTGCGGCTACGCGGCAGTTTGATCAGTGGTCCTTTTCTCGACCCGATCATAGCCGTTGTGAGCTTGAGCATCTTTTTGGTGGTGACGCTGGCGATTATTGACCAATTGGGAGTCTAACTATAAAACCTGATTATGAACATAATCAAATAATAGCCCTACATCATCAATGTTCGTATGATACACTTCGTAGGAACTAGATTTATCGCATGAGATAGCTTCTACAACGTCTTACAGACATGGTTTAAATGGAATCCGCGCAATGAATTGCGCTTCGGACGCGATAAATCTGGTCCCTACGAAAGAAAGATGGCATCTTTCGCGGTTTGAAGGGGAAATGTGTTTTTACTTATCCTTTAAGTAGTCTAAGTCCTTTTGAAAATCACGCATCACTTCCTCTGCAATACGTAATATATCTTCTCTAACCCGAATTTCTTGTTGTTGCTGATTGTTCTGCAAATTTTGTTGTTGAGAAGCTGGCTTCTTATCTGCTTTCTTTTGAGACTTCATGAATGCTTACCTCCCCTCCTCTTATGCTGTTTTCTTACCCTACACGCTCCAACACAACGACAGGTATGCGGCGCGTGGTGTTGCGCTGATACTCAGCGAAGCCTGGCATCTGTGTCGCCATCTGATTGTACAGGCGGTCACGCTCCTCACCTTCGGGAATGGTTGCGCGCGCCTGAAAACGCTCTGAACCTACCTCAACCGTCACTTCAGGGTTCGCAACTATATTGTAATACCAGTCGGGATTGGTGGGCGCACCAGCTTTTGATGCAATGATGAGGTACTTATCACCATCCTTCGTGTATGCAAGCGGATTTGTACGCGGCTGCTTGCTCTTCGCTCCAATTGTGTTCAGTAGAAGCAAGATGCCACCAGCGAATTGACCACTGACCTTACCGCCATTTGCACGGAAATCCTCAATAATCGTCTTGTTGAAATCGTTCGCCTTACTGAAATCGTTCGGACTACTCATTGTCACTCCTCTTGGCAAAGTCTATCTTAGTAAATAACTACAACTCTGCCTGATACTTTTCATTTAATTTGTGTAGATTTCTGAAATTTCCTACACTGTATCTTATAACTCTCAGAGCAGGCATAACATTCCTTCGCCTTCTGCTACAATTTACTCTACAAATTGAGCATAAACATCTCTTTTTGGTTTGTGTATTTCCTAATCAAAGCCGCTATGTAGCTAGAGGAAAAGCTATCTTCCAGGCCAAATTCTCATGAATTGCCCTATATTGCCCGTTAAAACGTTGACTTTTTCGGAAAATATAAAGTATACTTTACTTAATCAATTAGTCATAACAAGAATTGAACGTGGGGTTCATTTCATCGCTATCTGTTATGACGTTGAGCGTATGCGCCCTTTTCAAATATGCCAAAGGAGGCTTATGTCATGAAAGAGCAACATGCATCGCCGTTATCGACAATGGGGGTCATGGGACGACGCGACTTTATCAAGTTCGCAGGCGCACTGGGGTTATCCGTAGGAGCCATCGAAGCCTTATTTGCACAACAAGGGGTCGCGCTGGCAGCAGCACAAGATGTTACAGCAGGACTTGTAGGCTATTGGGGCTTCGATGAAGCAAGTGGTGCAAATGCCAACGATACTTCGGGCAATGGTAATAATGCTACGTTGAGCGGAGGTCCAAACTGGACGGTAGGCAAGGTCAAGGCATCCCTACACTTCGACGGTAAAGGGACCACAGTTGACGTTCACAAAAATGTGCTTAACATTGGTGGCAGCTATTCCGTTGCTGCGTGGGTACAACTTACGAACAATGGTAACTGGGCAACAGCGGTGAGCCAGGATGGAACAAACGTCAGTGGTTTCTTCTTGCAGTATACGAATCCGAGTGCAGGTAATGATGGTGGCAAGTTCGCATTCAGTCTGGTTGGTGCCGACTCTACCACTAGCAACACTGTACGTGCGACCTCACCTCTCAAGCCGCTCACAAATGTCTGGTATCATCTCGTCGGTGTACACGACGCAGGTGCCAATACGATCAAGCTCTATGTGAATGGCGCATTAGTCGCTACACAATCGGTACTCCCAGCATGGAACGCCACTGGTGAAACCGTTATCGGTAGAGCCAAATGGGGCGGAGGTCCAGTTGACTTCTGGCCCGGCAAGATAGACGAGGTGCGCGTTTATAATCGTGTTCTCAGTGATCAGGACGTAAGAGATGTCTATAATGCCGCTCCAACCATCACTCCGATCCGTCCACCTGCCGTACCATTAATTGTTCGTAGTCCTTATGTTAGTACATGGCAAACTACCAATGTCCTACCCGGAACGTGGTCAACCTTCTGGGCTGGCAGAGTCAAAGCTTTGACGGGTATCGCGCGTATTGATGGCACCTCTTACATCTTTCTGGGTGCTCCCGCCAATATTGGCAATACGCAAGCTATGACGCAGACACAACTTGAGATCACACCGACACAATCGCGCTATACCTTCCAGGGTGGCGGCGTGACGCTCAACGTGAACTTCCTGTCGCCAGTGGAGGCAACAGACATACAACGGCTCTCTATGCCGTTTGGCTATATCTTCGCGCAGGCTCAAAGCAATGATGGCAACAACCATGCCGTACAACTCTACTTTGACATTTCCGCGGAATGGGCACACGGCACCGATACCACCCTCGTTACGTGGAACAGTGAACAGGTGGGACATTCCAACGGCAACCTGACCGCCCTTTCTGTTACTCCAAGTTCACCGCAAACGCTGGCAGAGACTAACGACTATCCTTCATGGGGTACGGCGGTCTGGGCCACCAATAGCCAGTCTAACGTAAGCTCACAAATTGGTGCCGATGCCGATGTGCGCTCGCTTGCTGTCAGTCAAGGCACGCTCAACAATAGCGTCGATGGCAACAAACCGCGTGCCATCAATGACCGTTGGCCTGTCTTCGCCTTTAGTTACAATCTTGGTACCGTCGGAGGACAGGCGAATAGCCCAGCCGTGTTTGTGTTGGGACATGTACGTCAACCAGCCGTGAGCTACCTGGGCAACAATGTCCCTTCGCTCTGGCAGTCATACTGGTCAAGCTGGCAAGCCATGCTTGCCTTTGCCTATGACGATGCAGGGGCGGCCCTTGTCCGTGCAAATGGGCTGGATGATAGTATCACAGCGGCGGCAACGCAGGCCAATGGCGTGAACTACGCAGCCTTGTGTTCGCTTGCACTACGGCAAGCATTCGGCGGTGTGGAACTGGTCGGCACAAGCAACGCACCGTGGCTTTTCCTCAAAGAGATCAGCAGTGATGGCAACGTCTCGACAGTTGACGTGGTGTACCCTGGTATGCCCGTCTTCTACTATACCAACCCGTACCTGTTGCGTTTGTTGCTCGATCCCATCCTGGCATATTCAGAGAGTGGTGGTTGGCCTAAAACGTTCTGTGTTCACGATCTCGGTTCGCACTATCCCAACGCCACTGGACACAACGACGGTAACGAGGAGGATATGCCTATCGAAGAATCGGCGAACATGCTGATTATGACTGCGGCCTATCTGCATGGCGCGAGTGCCAGCGACGCCAAAGCCTATGCTAATGCACACTACAGGATACTCAAGCAGTGGGCTGATTACCTTGTACCTAACACGCTCGATCCAGCGAACCAGAACCAGACCGACGACTTCACGGGCTTTATCGCCCACAGTTCCAACCTCGCTCTCAAAGGTATCCTGGGTGTTGGTGCTATGGGGCAGATCGCCAGTTTCGCGGGCAACACTGGAGATGCTCAATATTACTCAGGGCAGGCAAGTGGCCTCATCGGGCAATGGGTTACAAAGTCGCAGGACTCCTCGAATCAGCATCTGAAACTGGCCTACGACCAGGATGGTACATGGAGCCTGAAATACAACGCCTTTCCCGATAAACTGCTCGGCCTAAATCTCGTTCCAACTTCTGTGCTACAGGAAGAGGCTAGCTGGTATCGTGGCAAGGAAAACCAGTATGGTATTCCACTCGACATTCGGCACAGCTACACCAAGGCCGACTGGGAGATGTGGACCGCCGCCTCAACTAGCGATGCTGGTCTACGCCAGTTCTTCGTTGACTCTTTATTCCAGTTCGCCAACACCACCAGTTCGCGTGTACCCTTCACGGACTGGTACGACACCGTAGCCGACACGCAAAACGGTTTCCAGGCGCGTCCCGTTATTGGTGGTCTCTTCTCCATTCTCGCACGAATAAAGAGTGGGAATTAGTGAAGTAGGAAATATAGACAGCAGGACTAAGGTGTGATTCTGACGAAAGGATAATTTCTGCATTGAGTGAGGTTCTTCCCTTCTTTTCCCCTTTTTGTGGGAAAAGAAGGGAAGAACCTCACTCCTTCGCGTACCACCCCTCACGTCGGCGAGATTGCGTAAGAGCCGTTGAAAGTTGGGATGTACATTTATTCTTACACAGAGCCTGCATAAATCGTCTCGACCAGGATACCATATAAGTCATCGCGGTCGAAAACATAGTGCGGACTGGCTGGATTGAGCAACTGTTCGAGAGTGGAAGCATCCCGGATCGCCAGCAGTTGCTTGCTGACCGGGTCGTTGAGGTCGTGGCTCAACCAGGCTTTTAAATAGTCAGTTTGATACGCTTCGAGGGGTGAAGCAAACTCGTGCAAAAAGCTCCTGGGTGCGACCGAGTTCAACCCGGCTTCGCGCAACATGTGGCTCCAGCCGTAGGGATAGGCTACCCCGTCCGGCAGTGAACTGCGCCAGTTGGCGAACCACTGCGCGTGTACAAATCCTAGTCGCCCATCCAAGCCCGGATCGCCCAGACCCACATCAAAAGGTAAGAATTGTAGGGGCAATCCACCCTCACGTAGGATTAACCGCCCACCCGGACGTACCACTCGTGCTAGCTCGCGTACCCCGGCTAATTGATCACTCAGACCGTGAACAACCCGGCTACACCAAACGAGATCAAATCTGCCGTCCTCGAACGGCAAATTCAACACATCGCCCTCCTGAAATTTTATCCGCCCGGCCAGGTCTGTATCCTTTATGTGAGCCTGTCCCCATGCTAGCAATTGAGGGTTAGCATCCAGCCCGACCACTTCACCGTTAGGCCCGACCGCCTCGGCCAGCAGTCGGGTCATGCCGCCGCCACCACATCCGGCGTCCAGTAGCCGGCTACCCGGCGCAAGTTGTAGCCACGCGACGATTTGCTGATCGAGCGGCGCGAAAAAACGGTCGGATAAATTCAGTAGCTCTGGCGTCCCAGTATGCTTGTGGTTGTGCAGATCGTCTTGATTAGCCGCGTGTGAATTCGCAATTTCATGGCTCATAACTGTTGCATTCTCCTTACTTAAATCAGACATAGCAATTTTACTGCTCAAAGTAGCTTGCTATAAGGTCGGTATTGACACTCGCTGCCACTTTACTGCCGTTAGCGGCTGCCATTATCAGTTGAGACTGCATGAGGTTTGTGACAGTGTCACCGGCAGCGTACACTCCTTTAATGTTGGTACGTCCTAGCTCATCCGTAGCGATGCCACCCAGAGCATTCGTTTCACAGCCCAAATCTTGCCCGATGGGAGTAGCCTGTTTCCATTGTACGCCCACCAAGCCACCAGCCCGCTCAATATCAGTGTGGTTCTCAAACACGACGCGCTCTAGCTGTCCATCTTGCCCGGCGAGAGCTACAATCTTCTCCTCGATAACTCTTATGCCGTATTTCTCAAGAAACAGCTTTTGCTCCTCGTTTAAGACGTGATGCCCATTGGTGCAAACGACGAGATCGTGGCTCCAGTTGTATAATACTTTGGAAACATGGAAAGTTCCCATCCCATTTTCAGCAATAATGACCAACGGCTTATCTCGCAACTCCCAACCATCGCAATAAGGACAATTAAACAAGCTCTTGCCGTAGTAGTCGTAGATTCCCTCAACCGCCGGGAGGATTTCCTGAATACCCGTCGCCAGAATAATGTTAGAAGCTTCAAACTTCTCGCCGCTGTCAGCGATCAACTCAAAAATCGTTCCCTGCTTTCTTACGGTCTCGATTCGTGTAGAGTGACTTGCAACCGAAGGGTAGTGAGCAATCTCCTGCTGACCAATCGCTCTAAACTCAGCCGGACTCACTCCATCACGGGTAATAAAACCATGTGAGTGTTGGGTAACGGCGTTGCGCGGCTTGTTGTCATCAAACAACAATACCTTACGTCTGGCTCGACCCAGCAGCAACGCCGCGTTCAACCCAGCAGGACCGCCACCAATAATTGCACAATCAACTACCATTGCTTGTCTCCTTTTAAATTAAAGATATTACAGATGTATGTTATCTGTAATAAGCCCAAAAATTAGCGAAAGGCGTTTGTAAATGCTGCAAGCTTCTCCTGATCGAGATGTTTCATCAGATCAACCAGCTTTTTCTCCTGCAAGTGCCGCTCCATAGCTCGCTCTGCATCCGCCATCGTCCCCTGTATCAAGCACCCAGTGCTGACATGCTCCAGATCACAGCTAAACAACGATGCCGTCCCCTCAATCGCATGGATAACTCTCAGAAAAGACACATCCTCCTTCTGCCCCAGTAACGTATACCCCCCACTCACTCCCGGAGTAGATTCAACGATACCAGCCTTCACTAGTTTGGTCAGAATCTTCGACAGATATGTCGGAGAAACCCCCAGCATCTCCGCTAGAGGCTGCACCCCAATCGTCTTGCCCACAGGAGCAATCACGAAATACAGCATCGTATGGAGCGCATAATTCGTCGCTTTTGAATACTTCAAACCATCACCTTTCTATTAGAGACTGTATGTATCTATAATAGCGAAGAAAAACCAACCTGTCAAGCTCTCTCATATGTACCTCCCAATTTTTAACCAGGCTTTCTGGCAGAATTATCCTGATGAAAGTATTTCCTGCAGAATCACACCGATAGACAACAGGTTGGATGATGCTCAAAGCGCATCATCCAACCTGTTGTCTATGTTTTTTTACATACCACACGCCCCAGCCACAGAATGCTAACAGGCTGGCAGAGAGTAGGCCGATAAGCTGATCGAAGCCGAGCAGTTGCGCGATGGCACCCGCAAAGAGCAGCACGGGAATGGAGCCGACGCTGTAGAGCATGAGTTGGAAGGCCAGCACGCGAGCGCGGCTCTCTTCCGGTGCGCGTTCCTGCATCATCGTCTGCGTCGGAATGTTAACAACCGCTATCGCCGCTCCCAGAGCCAGCACAACTCCGATAATCGCTACCACCAGGAGCGGTGAGGATGCTCCATGTTTCGGATCGATCAGCGTGGCAACCCACTCAGAGGCAGGCAGCGCGACAAAGCCAATTGCCAGCACAATAAAGCCGAGCGAGGTCAGACGCAACGTACTGATATATTTTGTGATGCGTGGTAGCAGTATCGAGGCACCAATCAAGCCAATGGCAGCAGGAGCCAGCACAATCGACATATCTGCGGCTGGCCTGTGCAAGACCTGTTGTACAAAGGTGCCCGCGAGTTCGCCAATCAGCAACATGATGATGCCAACAACCGAGAGTTGCACGACGGAGAAAAATAACATAGGGTCGATGCGTATCGTGTGCCAACCCTCAACCGTGTCGTGCCACAATGTCTGAAACGTCTTGCCCAGATCAATGCGCGTTCCCTTGCCAAGATGTACGTCAGAATGTTGCTCATGATAAGCACTTTTCGGAATGAGCAATATCAGGATGGCGCACACAACATACAGGACCGCGCTCACCACGAACAGCATATCGATAGACTCTACATGCAGCCCAAGAACGCTGAACGGTGGGAAGATTGTTGCTACAACGCGTCCCAGCAACAAAAAACCGAGTGCTTGTGATACCGTGATCGAGATGTTGAAGAGCGAGAGTGCGGGCAATAAATCGCCCTCACCAACCAACAAAGGAATCGATGACCCCTCGGCTGGTAGAAAAAATTGTCCAATCAGAGACGCGAGGTAGGAAAGCGCGAAGAGCGGCCACAGACTCGAACGGTTTATGAGTAGCGACACGACAATCAGCACCATCGTCGCCATACGCAACAAGTTCGTCACCCACAGCACCTGCCGTTTGTCCAGGTGATCCACGATAGAGCCAGCAACCGCTCCAAACGGAATCGCTGGCAACGTAAACGAGATAATCGCTAAACCAACCATAAATATCGAATGCGTCTCATCCGTCACCAGTAGTATCACGCCAAAGTTTACGGCGTTAAACACCGTCAGCGAAATAAGCTGTGCCAGCCACAGCAACAAAAAGTTCCGATTTTTGAGAACGCGCCTAAAGCTAGCAACATCCGTCTGCTGGTCGCCCTGCTGCTGTTGCTGTGGTGGAGTAGCGTCTTTAGGTCGTTGGTCGGTCTGTGTTGCCATGAAAATGCACGTCCTCTCTGGAATGGCCTGTGTGATATCTCGTTATATGACGTGGAAACACCCCTGTACGGGTCTAATTTCATCCGTTCACATGTATCATGACATATCATAACCGCAAAGACGAGCAATTGCTATGTGGCAAACGACCTATTTTTTGCCCCTTCCATTTCAACCTATCTATATGGTATACTCTATCCAACACTTGTTCCTTTTGAACATGAGTGTGAAGAGGCCCCGTTGACTCCCCTCTGATATGGTATCAGTTGCAACGAGGCACCAAGCGATAGCTTCTTTTTTCATAGAAGGGTAACAGGGATGAGCCTGTTACAGAAGCGAAAGGGGTATTCCTTCATGGCACGCGTTGCATTTGAACACGTCTACAAAATCTTTAACAAGACGGAAGTTGTCCACGATATCAGTATCGACATCAAGGACAAGGAATTTCTCGTACTTGTTGGTCCCTCCGGGTGTGGCAAGAGTACCTGTCTACGTATGGTGGCAGGGCTTGAGGAGCCAACCGATGGCGATATCTACATCGGTGATCGCGTCGTCAACGGCGTTGACCCCAAAGACCGCGATATCGCGATGGTCTTCCAGAACTACGCGTTGTACCCACACATGACCGTCTTCGACAACATGGCCTTCGGTCTCAAACTACGTCACTTCCCTAAAGCAGAAATTACCAAGCGCGTAGAAGAGGCTGGCAGCATTCTGGGCTTGGAGCAACTGCTCAAGCGTAAACCAAAAGAACTCTCCGGTGGACAACGCCAGCGTGTCGCGCTTGGTCGTGCCATTGTGCGTGAGGCTCAAGTCTTCTTGATGGACGAGCCGCTCTCCAACCTCGATGCCAAACTGCGTGTCGCCACACGTGCCGAGATCATCAAGCTGCATCAGCGCATCCAGACAACCGTTGTCTACGTCACCCACGACCAGACCGAGGCTATGACGATGGGCGACCGTATCGCCGTTCTCAATGGTGGCATCATTCAACAACTTGGTGTGCCGCAAGAGTTGTACGATCATCCCATCAATCTTTTCGTCGCGGGCTTCATCGGCTCACCGTCGATGAACTTCTTCCCCAATGCGAAGGTCATCACCGACAACGGCATAAAGGTTGTTCTCGAAGGTGTCGGTCAAGTTCCCGTACCAGCCCTCTATGCCGACCGCGCCAAGGCCGCCGTAGGCAAAAACCTTACCTTCGGCGTGCGTCCATCACACCTCGAAGATGTCAACATCGTGAAGGATAGTGCCGTAGAGGGTGTGGAGAACTCCATCATCGAAGGTACCGTAGACGTGGTTGAGAATCTCGGCAACGAGCTACAGGTATATCTCACCGCCGCTGGAAGAAGCGTCGTCGCCACACTTAGCCCACGCTCCGATGTCACCTCCGGCAAGCCCGTTCGCCTCTTCGTTGATAGCGACCACATTCACCTGTTCGACACCGATAGCGGCGAATCAATATTCTAACTCTTGCTGGGCGTTAGGGAGTAATGCTTATCAATAGAATAAAACAATTGCCCATCCTGCAAGGATGGGCAATTGTTTTATTCTATTGAATTCAATTTCGCAATGGTTTCCCTGATGTGAGAATCGCCTCCATACGCGCCTGTGTCTTCTCCATGCCACACAGTGCCAGGAATGCCTCACGTTCGAGGTCGAGGACGTATTGCTCGCTCACGGGAGCTATCGGCGAGGTATCACCACCAGTGAGGACGCGAGCGAGATGCTGCGCCACTACGACATCATGCTCGCTCACACGACCAACGAGCTTCTGACCCTCAACCTGTTGCTCTAGCACCAGGCGTGCCCCTGATCCTGGCAATACCAACTGCTGCGGTTGCGCGTGCTGCCAAGTACCAGTCGCCTTTGCCTCGGCCAATTTGACAGCATCAGCTTTGGCATCGCGTAGTAACACATCACGGTTGACCGTTACCTTGTCCGTCTTGCGAAGGAAGCGATACTCCTGCGCCTCGGCAGCACTGGTCGAGACGGTGGCGAAGGCGATGGTCTCGAAGGCTTTGCGCGATGGCGTGAATGGACCCCCCGTTTTCCTCGCCAGTTGCGATGCGAGGTCTGCACCGTGTCGTAGCAATAGCTCTTTACAGCCCCCACCAGCCGGAACCAGACCAACGCCCGTTTCGACCAGACCGATATACGACTCGGCATAGGCGCGAGTGTGGTTACAGTGCATGATGATTTCACAGCCCCCACCGAGGGCGCGACCAGCCGGAGCCGCGACCACTGGAATTGGGCTATATTTGAGCAACTGGTGTGCCTGTTGTAGCCCGTTGATGGCTCCTTCAAGCATCTTCCACTCGCCCTGTCGTGACCCCATCAGTACAAGCAGGAGATTGGCACCAGCCGAGAAGTCCGCCGCCTCGTTGCCGACGACGATGGCGCGGAACTGCTTCTGCCCCTCCTCGACGGCGTAGCGCAACATTTCGATAATGCCCTCGTCAATCGAATTGAGCTTGGTATGGAACTCGACACAGCCAATGCCATCGCCGAGGTCGAGCAGTGCAGCAGAGCCATTGTCGCGTACAACATTGCTTGCGGTAGCCTTGACCGTATCCAGGGAGATAGCACCCTTTGGCGTTGGTACAGGCCTGTAGCTATCAGTATGGAAGTCGAAGTATTGCCGCTGCCCCCTACCGCCGATATAGAACGTGCCCTGCCCCTTGCTCTTGACGCGTTGCAGCAGTTCGATATCGTCGATGTTGCACCCCTCGAACACTTTTTGTAGCACATCGGGATGCTGCAACAGCAGGTCCCACGTCTCGAAACTGCCCATGTCGAAGTTGAAGCCCCAGCGCATGGCCTCGTCAACCGCGACGACGCTATCGGCTATCTGTGTCGCGAGTTTGGCGGCGTAGATAAGCGAATCCGCCGTTGTCTCACGTGCCAGCGTTGCCGCACGGTCGTCGCCCTGTAAAATCGTCAATACGCGCTCACTTGCATCGCTGGTATTACGTGCCGCTCCGATAGATGGGAAACGCACCTTTTGCTGCGGTTCGTACTCCATCGTCTTGATATTGAGTTCAAGAATTGTCGATGAGCCATCGGGATTTTTGACGCGCTTGTAGAAGCCCTGTCCCGTCTTTTCGCCGAGCAGTCCACGTTTGAGCATGTCACGCATCAGTTCCGGCACATGGAATGTCTCGCGCTCAGGGTCATCTGGCGCGTTCTCATACAGATTGTCAGCAACGTGTACCGTCGTATCGAGGCCGGAGAGGTCCGAGGTGCGGAACACCGCCGACTTGGGCCGTCCCATCGGTGGTCCCAGAATCGCGTCAACCTCACCAATTGTATAGCCCTCGTTCAAGGCACTTTGAATGGTTGACAACATGCCGTAGACGCCGATACGGTTGGCAATGAAGTTTGGTGTGTCCTTACATAGCACGACGCCCTTACCTAACACTTCGGTTGAAAACTGCTGAATAAACGTCAACAACTCAGGGTTGGTGTCTACATCGGGGATGATTTCAAGCAGCTTCATGTAGCGCACCGGATTGAAGAAGTGCGTAATCAAGAAGTTGCGTCGAAACTGCTTGCTACGTCCCTCCGTCAAGAGGTGCGCGGGCAGACCCGATGTGTTTGACGTGATGATGGTGTGGGGTTTGATAACCGTTTCCAGCTTGCTGTACAGGTCGTGCTTGATATCGAGCCGCTCGATTACAGCCTCGATCACCCAATCCACATCGGCGATATCTTGCAGGTTGTCCTCGATATTGCCGACCGTGACGAGGGATGCGTTGCGCTTGCTATAGAACGCTGCAGGACGGGCCTTGAGCGTCTTTTCTAATCCAGTTCGTGCAATCACGCTGCGGTCTTTGGTCGCGTTGGGTGGCACGATATCGAGTAGCAGCGAGGGAATGCCGACATTGGCGAAATGGGCGGCGATTGCTGCACCCATCACGCCAGCACCGAGAACGGCGACTTTTTTAATCTGATACGACATGCTTAGGCCAACCTCTCAATGATTGTTGCTACGCCCTGTCCACCGCCGACACACAACGTCGCCATACCCATCGTCTTGTCGTGCGTCTGCAAAGCGTTGAGTAAGGTCACAACTATACGTGAGCCACTACAACCTTGTGGATGTCCCAGCGCAATCGCCCCACCGTGTACATTCACCTTGTCTTCGTCAAGTCCCAGGTCTCGAATGACAGCCAGCGATTGGGACGCAAACGCCTCGTTCAACTCGATCAGGTCGATATCGCTCAATTGCATCTTGGAGCGTTGCAAAACCTTCTTGACGGCAGGCACGGGACCAATACCCATGATATCCGGGCGCACGCCAGCAACAGACATCGTAATCACACGCGCCAACGGCTTGATGCCCTGTTCGCGTGCTTTGTCGGCGGACATCACCACGATTGCGGCCGCTCCGTCGTTCAACGGGCTTGAGTTACCAGCCGTAACTGTTCCACCCTTCAAAAAAGCGGGTTCAAGCGATGACAGGCGTGCGAGCGAGGTATCACGTCGTGGACCCTCGTCCGTCGTCATCTCTTTACCGTTGGGTAGTGTAACGGGCACAATCTCTTTGGCGAAGGTGCCGTTGTCAATCGCGGCAACGGCGCGTTGGTGGCTCCGCAGCGCGAATGCGTCCTGATCTTCGCGACTGACTTGGTGGTCACGCGCCAGATTTTCGGCGGTAATACCCATTGGCAGGTAACTGGAATAACCGTACTCTTCTACCGCAGGTGAGGCAGGAGAAACATTGCCATTCTTGTCGGGATGTGTAAGGCGCGGATTAAACGAAGGGTTGAAACCGCCCGTTGGTACGCGTGACATGTTCTCGATACCACCCGCGATATAGGCATCGCCGAGGTCCAGCATGATATTCTGCGCTGCCATATTGAACGCCTGCAACGACGAGGCACAGAAGCGATTAACGGTAGTACCTGCGACGCTTTCAGGTAGACCCGATAGTGCGACGATCAGACGTGCGATGTTCATGCCTTGCTCGCCCTCTGGGAAAGCACAGCCAAAAATCAGGTCTTCAATCAACGAATGGTCAAGCTGTGGCACACGTGCTAGTACACCGCGTACCGCTACCGCCGCCAGATCATCGGCGCGTACATCCTTGAGTACGCCCTTGCTCGCTCGTCCTATCGGTGTGCGTACTGCACTCACGATTACTGCTTCTGCCATGATATGTTATCTCCTTTGCTATCGAAAACGGTTATTGTTATGAACAATTCAATTTGTACCAACGGTTGTATTTGTCTCAACGGGTAGGCAAATTTGTACCAACGGGCGACCACAAGGGTCGCCCCTACTATATTCCGTTGACGCGACATACCATCGTGTATGGTAGGGGCGATCCCTTGTGGTCGCCCGTCCGTTTACATATGACCGCCCATTTATACATGACCTGTGCCCGACGATATGTAACATTTTTCTGCCGCACGTTTGAGGCGTTGCAACGAATCTTCTATGCTCGCTTCAAACAACTTTGAACCAAATGTTTCTAAGAACCAACCCCACAGACCTGTGGGGAATACAAAATCTCAACCATATTGCACACGACAAGACGTTGCGTCGATGGGGGTACACATAAGACGTTGATGTAAGACCATACCAAGTGGAAACGCAACATCCGTTTGGAGTACGTGCTTATTGGGATCAACCGCTTTGACGGTAAAGACTGCACTCCATGAGCGGCCTAACGCTCTGCTCGTGATTCCAAATTGTTGTCCAGGTGTTGTGGAACCTTCTGGCTTGACCCATTCGATCTTGCCGTCTGCCCACTCGTTGAACTGCACAGGATTATCGAGTAAACTCCACACGGTCTCAACGGGTGCCGCTACAATTGCTGCCGGACAAACGCTTAGACCCATGATAATTTTCTCACTTCCCTGTACGATTTGCTACATAAAGAATTTGTGGCACATGGACGAGGCACGCCTCGTCCATGTGCCACAAATTCTTTATAAAGGATACCCCTGCTTCTCGACGACGATTTCGGCGAGTTCGCGTTGTGCGTTGACACCGTTGAACAGGTAGTCGCCGACGTAGGCACGAACGAGGGAAAGTTCCTTTTCAACCTGTTCCGCGTCGGTGTAAGTCATAATCATCTGCTCGGCATTGGTACGGAGGCGTGAGAAGGCCAGCCATGTCGCGAGTTGCGCCAGCTTGACATGCGTTGCGCTGTTCTCGTCGCCGCGATGCACCGCTTGAATGGCACGTGCCAACGCACTATCTGAGGCGTATACGTCAATTAGCAGGTTCGCGAGGTAGTCGATGAATTCCTGCTCACCCTCAAGGGCTTGCATGAACTTCATGGCAATCTTCATACCCGCGTAGATGGTTACGTCCTTGAAACGCTCAATCGCATTCACGGCGTCGCGTAATTCGGCTGGAACCGTCTCGCCAGCACGGTCGGGTGCTTGTCCGGACTGCACACGCGCCTCGATCTCCGGGTACTTGCTCATCAGGTCAATCTTGCCACCAAGTACACGGCGGAATAATGTGCCAGCCGCGACGAGGCGATTGATCTCGTTGGTGCCTTCAAAGATGCGTTGAATACGTGCGTCACGATAGGCTTTCTCGATGGGATACTCTTGCATGAAGCCGTAGCCACCGAAAATCTGCACGCCCTCATCAACGGCAAAGGCCAGCGTCTCGCTACCGTTTACCTTCGCAATCGAGGCTTCGATGGCGTACTCTTCGACGGCCTTGAACATGGCCTCGGTGTTGTCGCCCGACGCCTGCTGCACACGCGAGATGTTCGCGGCGGTACGGAAGACTTCGCTCTCAGCGGCATAGGTCTCGGCGGCGACACGAGCGAGTTTCTTCTTAATCATGCCGAAGTTGTGCAGCGGCTTACCGAACGATTTGCGCTCGGTCGTATATGCGGCGGCAAGGTTCAAGGCCGAACGCGCACCGCCAACGGTGCCAGCACCCAGCTTCAAGCGACCAATGTTGAGAATGTTGAAGGCAATCTTGTAGCCCTTGTGAATTTCGCCGAGCAGGTTTTCAACGGGGACCTTGACATCCTCAAAGTAGACCTGCCGTGTCGATGAACCTTTAATGCCCATCTTGCGCTCTTCGTTACCCGTAGAAACGCCGTCCCATTTGGCTTCGACGATAAAGGCGGAGGGCTTGTTGCCGTCAATGCGTGCGAAGGCAACCATGATATCGGCAAAGCCAGCGTTAGAGATCCACTGCTTTGTGCCGTTGAGGATATAGTATTTGCCATCCTCCGACAGCGTGGCGCGTGTACTCAAGTTCATTGCGTCAGATCCAACTCCCGGCTCGGTCAGCGCATAGGCCGCGATCCACTCACCTGTGGCGAGTTTGGGCAGGTAATGCTCTTTCTGTGCCTCGGTACCGTAGTAGACGATAGGCAACGAGCCAATCGAAGTGTGCGCTCCATAGGCCACGCCGAACGAGGCATCTTTCTGTGTCGTGCCAACCAGAACAGCCGTGAGCAGACCAAGTTCGGCACCGCCGTATTGCTCTGGAATCTCGATCATCAGTAGACCTTGCTCGCCCGCTTTCTTGAGCAATCCAGGCATCACTCCCGGCTCCTGGTGGTCGATAGCGTCCGCCTTGGGTAGAACTTCGCGCTCAACAAAGGTCGCGCTTGACTCCTCGATCCAACGCTGCTCATCGTCGCGTTGCTCCAGGGTGAATATCTTGTCCGCGCTCTCTGCAATCGGGGTTGTTAGGAATGCTGTCCCCGACTCTGTTGGTTTATTGATGACCGTCGCCATGTAAATCTCCTTAAATTATTTCTTTGCTGCAACATCCACCAACGGTGGATGTTGCAGCAAAGAAATTTATTTTTTCTCTACTCGTAACTCTCTACGTAACACTTTACCAATCAACGATTTGGGCAGGCTGTCGCGAAATTCTAATAGCTTAGGCACTTTGTACGCTGTAAGACGTTGTTTGCAATACGCCAGTATATCACGCTTGAGGTCCTCGGATGGCACCTGTCCGGCTTTGAGGACGACGAAGGCGGCGACGGTTTCGCCGCGATACTCGTCGGGTACGCCTACGACAGCCGCTTCAGCAACGGCTGGATGCTCGAACAGAACCTCCTCAACCTCGCGCGGGTAGACATTGAAACCGCTCGCGATAATCATGTCTTTCTTGCGTTCCGCGACATAGAAAAAACCATCCTTATCCATTCTACCAAGGTCGCCGGTTCGCATCCAGCCATCCTCTGTGAAGATTGCCCTGGTCTCCTCCTCGTGGTTCCAATAACCCTGCATGATATTCGGCCCCTTGACGACGATCTCGCCAATCTCGCCAACTGGCGTCGGCTTGCCAGTGTCGGGATCGAGAATGCGACAATCGACATCGGATAGCGGCAGCCCAATACTGCCGTTACGTCCCTCTTCTGTGAAAGGATTGCAGTGCGTCACGGGCGATGCCTCGCTAAGACCATAGCCCTCGACGAGTTTGCCATGTGTCACCTGCTCAAAATCGAACTGCACCTTTGCAGGCAGTGGAGCAGCACCACTGATGCAATATTTGACCGAACCGAGATAATCGGTATGCTTGCCAATCTCACGCAGAATCGCTAGATACATCGTCGGAATACCAGGGAAAAGCGTCGGGTGATACTTGCGAATGGCACTTACTACATCGCTTGCCTTGAAGCGTGGCAACAGCACCATAGTCGCGGCGGCATAAATAGACAGGTTCATGCCAACTGTTGCACCGTAGGAATGGAAAAATGGTGCCACACACAGCGAGATTTCCCGCGCCTCGGTCGCTTTCGGAGTCCACCAGCGCGTCTGCATAGCGTTAGCGAGTAGATTGTGATGGGTTAACATGGCACCCTTCGAGAGACCCGTTGTGCCACCTGTGTATTGCAGGACCGCCAGTTCATCCTCTTTAGCGGGTTCGGGCAAGCGGAACAGTTCAACACCGCCTTTTGTGCGTGTTGTTAACAATGAAGATAGTTGATGTAGTGATAAATCATTCTGTAACTCTTGCTTGGTCAGACGCGGCTCTGGATTTTTCGCATTACGCTGGCTAAGTGGATACAGCGTTTTCAGCATAGGTGGTAGAAATTCGCTCGGACTGGTCAAGAAAACATGTTCCAGGGCCGTATCTTTACGGATTGTGCGTACAACAGGATAAAAGAAATCAAGCATGACCAGCACCTTAGCCCCTGAATCAGCGAGTTGATGCTGCATCTCGCGCTCTGTATACAGGGGATTGGTCGGCACAACAACCGCACCTGCACGCAAAGCACCATAAAACGCGATAGGATAGTATGGGATGTTGGGCAGCGCGACAGCCACGCGGTCGCCCTTTTGTATACCCAGGCGTTGCAACGCGAGCGCGAAGCGATTTGCCATACTTGAGACCTGGGCATAGGTCAGCTTTGTGCCGTAATAAAGAATGGCGGTGTGACTGGGATGGCGGCTGGCTGTAGTATCAAGCAGCCACGATAGCGGACGATCAGGAATAGCGAGATGAGGGAATACCCCCTGCTCGTAATGGCGGACCCAGGGATGGTCCTGTAAAAATGCCTCGTCTACAGCGGTAGCGTTAGGCGTTGACGCGGTAGACGCTGGCGTAGTGCTTCGGGCATTCTTCAAAAGTGATGAGTCAGACATTCCGCAGTGGCTCCTCTCCAAGATAGGCGTCTTAGGCGACACCCAGGACGACATCCATTGTCGTTCCTTTGAGCAAAAACGGTTATAGTGAAAGTATATGCGGAAATAAAAAAGATAGCTATGTTGCCAGCTAACAAATTTTGAGGCATAATGATAAAAGTAGCTAACGTGTAGTTGTTCAACGAGGTATGGTAGGCATGACAGGGGCAAGCCCTGTCATGCCTACCATACACGGCATCGCGTGGCAAGCCACGGAGTGGCGCGAGATATAGTAGTGACAGGGCTTGCCCCTGTCATGTCGCTGACCAATATTGCATCATATTATTTATATGGATTAAGAAATTGATGAACGCAACCACTAACGCACAACAATTCGCACAATTGATGACACAACTACGGCAGCAACGGGGCATGTCACAGGGGCAGCTTGCACAGGCCACGCGTCTTTCGCGTACCTATATTTATCACCTGGAGAGCGGACAGCGTGCCAACCCTTCGCCGCATGTAATCCAGAATATCGCGCGTGCGTTGGGGCTACAGGGTAAGGAGCGCGATAATCTCTACGATAGTTTTACCCATCTTACGGGCAAACTGATCGATCACGAGCAGGTCGATAGCACCCTGCTCGACCTCGGCGAGTTGGCGGGTCTGCTGGTTCATAACACCTCGTATCCGGCGCACTCGCTCGATAGACTCTGGTACCTACACTCGTGGAATCAGGCAGCAATTACACTCTTTGAGGTGCCGGAAGAGATAGTGCGAAACGAAAAGCGACACCTGCTGGAACAGGTCTTTGACCCGCTTTTCCGCAGACGTTTTCACGGCTGGGAGAAGCTCGCACATCGTCTCGCCAGCGACTTCCAGTACAACACCCAAACGGTGACGCACATGCCCGAATATAAAGCACTGCTCAAACATCTGCGCGACTTTCCAGAGTTCCGCCGCATCTCCTCCGTTGCCTATGTCAGTGGTAAACCCGCGCCATCCTTCGTCTTCCAGGTACAACACAGCACGTTAGGTCGCCTCACGCTACGCACCGCGACAACCGTCTTCACGGGCATCAACAGTTACTCGATGGTGAGCTACGTCCCCGGCGACCAGCAAACATTAGAAATATACAGGAAACAAGGCTGGCAACCTTGATATCATCTCCTGATGAGCGTTTCATCCCCTCAAATGATGCGCTGAAGACCATCGGGATCAATCATATAGGTACTATCAGTTAAGTCTTGATCTATCAATAGACCGAGAGCCGCTGTTAGCGCATTGATCAATGCAGACGTTGACGTTGTTGCAGAAGGGAAATCAAGGAAGAGAATTCCAGCATGAGGAGGAGTAAACTGTAGAAAATCGCTATCTTGTGTCACAATAATGAGCTTACGAACACGAGCAAAGGCGAGAATGAAGGAATCGGGTTGCGCCCTCAATCCAACTTCTATCGCACGAGCAACAGGATATCCCATTGCTCTCAAGGTTGAATCCGCACGTTTTGGCATATTTTCGTCAAGCAAGAAGGACCATGAATCCAAGAAGATATCCTTTTTCTTAGACTAACGTCGATGCATACTGAAGAGCAGCATATACCTGCCGCTCTGTAAGAGCATACTCGTCGCAGACTTCTTGTAGAGAGACTCCTTGACCGAGTTGACCAAGAACAATGTCAATACGAACTCGTGTTCCCTCAAAAATAGGTTTTCCTCCATCAATGCGAGCATCTGAAACAATACCTGGGTAAAGCACTTTTCTTCCTTGCTGTGATTGTTGCTGTGTCATGTCTCTTCTGCCTTTCTGATGACGACTCTCTTGACCAAAGAATACCATCTCTACTTTACCGTGTTTCAACACAAATGACAAGAGGGGCTTTGATATTATATGGTATAACTCTGCCTTGTACATAATGAAAATTGATGGGTCGCTCGACGCTTACGGCGTCGAGCGACCCATCAATTTTCATTATGTACAACGAATTTTATATTTGTCCCTCCCTCAACACCTTCTCATAGCGCACATCATACTTCTTAGCTCTACGCATCCCTGCACGTTCATACAGGCGTGTTGCACCCGTCAAGTTCTCAGCATCGACGCTCAATTCGGCGTGACGAATACCGCGCTTATAGAACTCTCCGAATGAATGATGTAGCAGAGCAAGGCCGAGACCGTGCTTGCGCCACGGACGACGCACGCCCAGACTATCGACAAAGCCCATGTTTATCTGTTCACCTACATTCAGGAGGCACAGCGAGTAACCCGCAATCTCATTCCCAGCCATTGCCAGAAACCAGAGCGAGGGATCAAAGGTGGCAATCTCTGTCCCTGAGCGTACCCATTCGTCAAAATTACCAGGAGTGTATCCCCAGTGGTCCTGAAAGATATCTTCATCGGCCTCAAACACGCTGCGTTCATCCTGCCCCTGCACAAATGCACGCACCGTAATACCATCAGGCCATTGTGGAAAAGGTGGTGCCTCGAGCATATCAATCTCCATGCGGAAAAAAGTGCGTAATGGTGTGAAACCTTCTCTCGACAACAAGGCTTTAGCGTCTTCGTTGACGCCTTCAGCCCAACTATTGAGCGTGACACGCTTTTCCTCTGTAAGAGTAGTTATAAGCTCACGTGCACGCTGCTCGGCAAGCTGAATGAGGTACGTACCAATACCCAAACTCCGATAATCAGGATGGACACGTGGCGAGGCATACATTACCTCCGGCTCATCTTGTGACGCGCTGAGATTGACACGTGCAACGTGTGTGCCATCAGGTGCAAGCACGACCCAAGTGTTTGTAGCAAGGTCAATATCAGGTGACTGCCAATATGAGCGCATGTATTCCTCTATTGTTGCGTATGCAGAGATGGGGTGCCCATAATCTGCAATATCACACGCAATGAGCAGGTCGGTCACGTCCCGTAAATCATCCATTGTTGGATGACGTAGTTGGAAACCCTGTGGAAGTGTGACTATGTTCATACTTTCCGCTCCTTGTCTATTACCAAATCTTTGTGGTAGGTGTAGTATTGGCGAGCAATATGCATCCCTGCACGGTGATAGAGACGTGTTGCCCCTGTTGGATTTTCTGCATTTACGTCTAGTCCGATGCTCTGTATGCCGCGTCTATAAAATTCACTAAAGGCACGTTGCAACAGAGCCATACCCACTCCCTTGCGTCGCCACGTATTGTGCAAAAAGACCGTGAGATAGATCATCTACTACACCACACGGTCTATGATAGAAAGGATTTTAAGGACAAACAAAAAGACCGTGTGGCATAGATTTGACTCTCTATTGCCCAACGGCCTACACTGATTGCTTTTTTGAGGTAGCAGCATCTTCATATCTATAATGCTGCATATTGCCAGCTAGAAGCTCTCTGAAAACCTCCTGAAAAAGGGTATAGTATGGCCTTGGGCGACGGAACGCGCTCCACAAGATGTTCCTTGCGTGCGAAAGCTTCTCTTCTCGACAAGCCTTCTGGTCGCAACAGCCATACAGTAAGACATGTTCGGATTTTCCTTTGCTTCTACTCATAAAATGGGGTTATACCTATTCTAAAAAGGTACAAGAGAAATGTACCTGATAGGTGAGTAATTTGTCAAGGGTGTGATAAACCGTATCCCTACTTGTACACAATCAATCTCTGTAGTATGATACCCCTAAAAATGGAACATATTTATGCAAACAAAACATTTTCGTACATGGTTACTTGGTATGCTGGGACAAAAGAACGGTCCCTCGCTCACACAAATAGTTCTGCGAGCTATGGGTACACTGTTTGGACTTCAGGTACTCACCATCGCCATTTTGCAGCTTGTCTCCAAGCTGCGTAGGAAGCAGCAACAGGGCGGTGGCTTCCCACATCCTAATCTTAGTGAGGTACGTGTCGGTGACAACGCGCTACAACTCTACGACTATGGGCAATATTTGTACGATGCCATGTTTGCTGCTATTGACAGCGCGAAAGAAAGCATCTATCTCGAAACCTTTATCTGGAAGGACGACAAGATTGGGCGCGAGTTCAAGACGCATCTTGCGAAGAAAGCCGCACAAGGGGTAGATGTCTTCGTGGTCTTCGATAGCTTCGGCAATATAGTCGTGCCAAAGCGCTTCAAGGAATTTCCAGCCATCGTCCATACTCTGAAGTACCAGGCTATTCGGCGTCCGTGGCAGATATTTGATCCGCGCCGCTATGCGTTAGAACATCGCAAACTGCTCATTGTGGACGGTTATACTGGTTTTATCGGTGGCTATAATATCGGTAGCCCCTATGCGAACACGTGGCGCGATACGCACCTACGCATTCAAGGGCCAGCCGCCGCCGATCTTGCACATTCGTTTACTGAATTCTGGAATCAGCATTGCACTCCATTCCCTGATATCACGCGCCACTATCCACGTCACTTCGATGCGCTGATCGCAGTAAGTGGCACGAACGCTTTGCAACTGATGTTTCCCATTCGTGATATGTACATTCGTGCCATTGACCGTGCCGAAAAAGTAGTACGTCTTACCAATGCGTACTTCGTACCAGATAATGTGTTGATGAGTGCGCTGGTAACAGCGGCGCGGCGGGGTGTCGATGTGCAGATACTCGTGCCGTGGATATCCAACCATATCGTCGTTGACTGGTTGGCACGTGGCTACTTTACGGAATGCCTACGTGCAGGCGTCAAGGTCTTCGGCTATCGTCACATGCTGCACGCGAAAACCTGTACCATTGATGGTGCATGGTCAACCATCGGGACCGCCAACCTCGACCGTTTGAGTTCCGTTGGCAACTACGAGATTAACGTCGAGGTCTATAGCCAGTCGCTAGCCCATCAGATGGAACAAATTTTCTTGAGCGACACCACCGATGCCATCGAACTGACGCTCGACGAGTGGGTGAGCCGTCCGTGGTACGCTATGCTTGGCGAAAACATTCTCGCACCACTACGCTTCTTCATGTAATTCTTCTTGCTATGAGACACAAACATGGCCGCGGCCATGTTTGTGTCTCACAACTAATTTAGCCTCCGGCTGGACCGCCTTCTAAGCCGGGCTTGGTCATGCTGGCAGGGTCGAGGATGCGGTCAAGTTCAGCATCGGTCAACTGCGTCTTCTCGCGTGCTACCTCGCGCACCGTCTGACCCGTTTTGTAAGCTGTCTTCGAGATGTCGGCGGCGGCATCATAGCCAATGACGGGAGCGAGTGTAGTACAGATTGCCAGCCCACGCTCGACCATCTCCGGTCCCTTCGTCGTTGCCTGTATGCCTTTGATACATTGCTCGGTGAAGTTGCGTGCGACTGCAGCAAGCAGGCTAATGGATTGCAGCAAGTTGTACGCGGTGACAGGCATCATGACGTTGATCTCGAAGTTGCCCGCCTGTCCCGCAATCGTGATGGTGGTGGAGTTGCCCATCACCTGAGCGCAGACCATACACACCGACTCGGCAATAACGGGATTGACCTTACCGGGCATGATCGAACTGCCGGGTTGTACGGCGGGTAGGTCGATCTCACCAATACCTGCGCGTGGACCGGAGCCAAGCCAGCGTATATCGTTAGCAATCTTCATCAAGCTTACCGCCAGCGTGTTGAGTGAGCCGCTAGTCTCGACGACGTTATCAAGCGTGCTTTGTGCTTGAAAGTGATTGCTCGTCTCACGAATTGTAATGCCGTTTAACTCTGAAAGTCGCTGACAGACGCGAGCCGCGAACTCTGGATGAGTGTTGACTCCTGTGCCAACAGCGGTTCCGCCAAGTGCGACCTCTGATAGCTCGCTCTGTGCATGTCGCATCCGTGCTATGCTGCGCTCGATCTGACCTGCGTAGCCCAGAAACTCCTGCCCTAAGCGAATGGGCGTCGCGTCCTGTAAGTGTGTGCGCCCCGTTTTGACCACAGGCATGAACGCCTCGGCCTTCTCTTGCAACGCCTGTTGTAGACTCTGTAGCGCAGGTATCAGGTCCTGCTCGATACTGAGCAGCGTGGAAAGATGTATCGCGGTAGGAATGACATCGTTCGACGATTGTCCGAAGTTGACAGCATCGTTGGGGTGGACCTTGCGCGAACCAAGCGAGCCACCAAGCAGTTCGCTGGCACGGTTCGCGATCACCTCATTCGCATTCATGTTTGTGGACGTGCCGGAACCAGTTTGAAAAATATCGAGTACGAAGGCATCGTCCAGTTTGCCGTCGATCACCTCTTGTGCCGCACGCACAATGGCCTCAGTCGTCTGCGGATTGACGGTGCCAAGAGCCTCGTTGACCTGTGCCGCTGCCTGTTTGATCTGTCCCAGTGCGCGGATGAATTGACGTGGGAAACGCAGATCGCTAATGGGAAAATTGAGTACAGCGCGTTGTGTACTCGCACCATAGTATGCATTTATCGGTACCTGCATCTCGCCCATTGAGTCGCGCTCGACGCGGGTTTTCTCTGTACGGTTGGTCATACAACCTCCTCGTTGTAGGATAGTGATGGGACACGATAATGCTCTTTAACTTTTTGATTCCGTGACGTGCGACCACAAGGGTCGCACCCTACCATACATAAGTCATCGCACGTCAATGGAGTATAGTAGGGACGATCCCTTGTGGTCGCACGTTCGTTTGTTCATCGTTGCTGATTCATTTTATTAAACAACATAATCGGACCTATATAAAGGCTATTATATCATCTGTGGAGATAGCATTAGAAATCGTCGAGATGTGGTGGATAGTGCCGCGTCTGCTTTTCGTGTACGTCTAGTTGGGGCAAGGTGAAGTTTGGTGACATATCCAGTAAGTGTACGAAGGCATCGACGATAAGCGGGTCGAAGTATGTTTCGGAGTCCGCGAGAATCCGCTGACGCGCCTCTATGGTAGAGAGGGCGTTTTTGTAGGGGCGCCACGAGGTCAACACATCGTAGACATCAGCAATGGTCAGGATACGCGCACTGATTGGGATGGCCTCGTTTTTTAGTCCCGCAGGGTAGCCGCGTCCATCCCACGCTTCATGATGATACAGCACCGTTTCCACATAGAAGGGGTGTACGTCACAACCAATCAGAATGCGGGACCCTATCACGGGATGCCGCTCCATTTTGCGTCGCTCCTCTTCTGAGAGCGCACCGGATTTATTCAGGATGTCGTTGGCAATCCATGTTTTACCGAGATCATGTACAAGGGCAGCTAAAGCCAGGTCGCGTGCCTCGCGCCTTGTCCAGCCGAGGTAACGGGCCAGTCGCTGGACATAGGTAGCCACCCTACGCGAATGCTCGTAGGTGACGATATCACGTTCCTGAATGCTTTTGGCGAACGAGAGAATCACTTTTCGCGCCTCTCGCTCATGCTCAACATATGCTACTCCCACCACATTACGCTCCCACTTTGCCGGCACAGACAACGGAGGTAGTTGCTGCCGCTTCTCAAAAAAAGAACACACTGAAGAATTTTACATACCTACAACTGTGGACGAAAGACAACCACGTATATCAAAACATCAATAGTAAGAAATGATGCAAATCACACGCTATTTTTCACCGTCATAGTATATTAATGTTTTGTTTTAGTTTCTGTCTATCTTTGCGGATAAACAAGGTACTTTTGTCTGTGATTGCTCTTGTGAGGCGGCTAGATGCCCAATGCAGGTGATAGTGAAAGAGAGGGTTTGTGGAAATTTGACAAAGTGGGAAAAGTGTTGTATTATATGGGAGTTGACGCGGGATAGAGCAGTGGTTAGCTCGTCGGGCTCATAACCCGGAGGTCGCAGGTTCGAGTCCTGTTCCCGCTACTAAAACCAAAGGTGTCATTTTGAACCTTTGATGGGTGGAAGATGCAGAAGGAGCAAGAACAATGTTCTTGCTCCTTCTGCATCTTCCACCCACTTTATAGAGTGTTAGAAACCTCTTGACAGGGTGTGATACTATAAACCTCGTAAGCAAGAAAACACTTCACTTAGTTTGTGGTGGCGTAGCTCAGTCGGTAGAGCAACGGACTCATAAGCCGTGTGTCACAGGTTCGATCCCTGTCGCCACTATCCAAGTTTCACAAGCAAATCGGCGTATGGCTCAATCTCATACAGATTGAGCCATACGCCGATTTGCTTAAATACCCAAAATTTCTAGTATGTGTCAGGTTGCTCGGCGACCTTCTTGAGCTTCTTGTTGTTCCTGGGTGGTATTGCAGCACGCTCCTCCTCGCTCACCTTCTCGAAGAGGTTGCACACGTTCATGCCGAGTGCGTCCGCTATCTTCTCCAAGGTTGAGAGGTTTACATCTTTGTAGGGGTTGTGGTATATCTGCTGAATGGTGTCGTATGACACATCAGAGAGTCTTGATAACTTGGACATACTAATCTTCCTGGCATTGGCATTCTCTTTGACCTTTAATCGCAGCATCGTTTGTGTCCCCCAAATTTTTGTAGCCACATTGTAACAGGGATATTGACGCTTGCTAACTGATAGCGAAACCTCTATACTTCTCTCTATAGATTTATTCGACCAGATTTGAAACATCGTGATCTCTAAACAAATGGTACAATACTCAGACGGACACAACAAGTTATCCACATAATCAAGATGAATATGTGGATAACTTGTTGAGAATGTGGACAATCACACGGAATCGTGGCTTAGCCTATCCTCTGAGCAAGGGCGACTGGAATTATCTGCGGTTGGCCCGTATCAAGACGTAGCAGCAGTGCGTGGCTACGAATACCGGAAGGAAAAACTTGCTCATACGAAAAAAAATATTCTATTATACCCGTTGCTCCCTCATATTTCCCACTCCTCACACGTACTTGCGCTCCAGGTGTTAACGAAAGGTCCTGTTGTATTGGCCGCCAAGGTTGTTGTATCTCTGCGGGCGAGAAAGAAAGAATCAGTTCGGGCCAGACACCCCAGCGTGTAGAGGTGATACCCGATAGTAAGACGACCGCTCCTTGATGTTGGTTTAGCACATTCAGCACGGGTTCCGTCATAGAGGCTGTGCCAAAACCTTCAGTACATAAGACCGTTAACGACGGCAGATTTGCCTGTGCGTGTTCGATGTCGATATCGCCGAATATCTGAATCAGGTCGGCATTCAGGAAGCCCTCGAAATCCTGAGACGTAATGCTGCCAGCTACGATGCCAATCGCTCCCGCAAGTAGTGCCTGACGTAACATAGCAAAGGTAAGTGTGCCAGGGACGACCAGAATTGCTCCTGCCGCTAATTGCTGGTTGCGTGTCTCTCCTTGCACAACATTCAACACGCCCGCGACCTGATGGCCTGCACCAATCATGCCCTGCACCAATGACACCTGTCCCTCGATAACGATGCCACCACGCGGTGTGACATCCACGACACGTCCATACATGCCAGCAGGCACAACCTCATTTTTGGAAGTCTGACCGACGACTGCACGTTGCTCCATGCGTAGCACTGGCTGATCTGGCTGGACCTCTTGTCCTGTGTAGACCAATGGCACGCCTCGTAACAGAAAACCATCTTTGTAGCTACCAGGCCAACGCTCTCTCCGCACCACCGTCTGCGCGATTACAGACCACCCTGGCTGATAGACCATCGCTATACTCCCTAAAACTTTGCGCTGCCAACGGGCGACCACAAGGGTCGCACCCTACTATACACCGCGTCGGTATAGTAGGGTGCGACCCTTGTGGTCGCCCGTGCCTATACTATACCCACCACCATTACTATACCCATCGCCATTTATTACGCTCCGATTGCCTGCATCCATTGTAGTAGACGTGCCTGCCGTTCTGTCTCGTCTGTGGGCAACGTGAATGGACGACCTCGCGCGTCGATGATGAGTCCGACGAGGCCCCCGTCAATCTCTTCCGCTGCTCGTGCGCGTTCTCCTGGTCCAAGCCCAACATCTACGGTTGGTGCGGGGAACAGTGTGAGCATGGCCTGTTCGTTGGCACGCAAAGGGATAACCTCGATTGTGCCCGTCATAACCTCGATATTTTGTTTCCGCCCATTGTTATACTCTACGCCAACGGTTATCGCGATCTGCCCCGGCTGAAGCTGTCCGAAAGGCACGACACAGGTGCCAAGCCGATGTGTTACAGCGTCGTTCTCGTTGACCTGTACCGCTGTGATAGGAGCCACCGTTGCAACAGCACCAAGCTGTGAGATGAGCATGCTCTTGTCCAGCACCAGCGAGGTCACACCACGCGGCTGAAGCGCGTCGAGCAGCATGAGCGCAGCTTGCCCGTATTTAGGGGCATGTGCAAGAACGCCCCCGGTTGCCAGGATCAAGTCTGCATCGGACCATTCGAGCGTGTTCTTGCGTGCCATTTCGACCGTCAGTATCATCGCCTCGCGTGCGAATGCATGCGTAATCTGTAATTCGCGTGCGCTGGTTGGCAAACTCTGGGGATGTAGCATGTGATTCATGACAAACTGGCGTAGCTCCTCTTCCGAAGTCGTAAATGGGAGCCAGCGTGCCACCCGTTGCACACCAGCCTGTTGTAAGATCGCCCCAGCACCTGATGCAACGCCGATGCCTGCATTCACGTTAGGTACAAATTCGCCTTGCTCGCCAGCAAGCATCACCGTTGTTGTGGCACCACCAACATCAATTGCTGTGACATTCATAGCATAATGTTGAGCCAGGAAACGGACGAGACTACTCAATGAGGTAGCTGTTGCAACTGGTTCGGCACTAGCCCACGCTCGCAGACGGTCATAGCCAGGAATGTGTTGTATAATATTACGTTCGTGCAGAGTACCTACAGCGATGCTGATAGAGCCTAGCTGCTCCTGTGAGACGAGCGAATCGACGCGTGTCACATCCGCGACTCCGTACAGTATACGACGGACCGCCTCTATGTATTGTGGTGCACCTGCGTATAGCACGGCGCACGCTGTATCATTGCCATCAGCCCGACGATCACGTTGTCCCTCACGCTCTTTCGCCGCATTGACTAGTAGCTGACATGCCTCTTGTAAGGGAATGGGACCGGCAGGACCCTCTGCCATTCCGACGATCAGCGCGGCGTGCGGCTTGATTTCACGCATATGCCCCATCTGTCGCTCCCACTCTAGCGCGAGTCGCTCCTGTGTCCACCCATTTGCACTTTGCGTTTGTCCCGCTGTGCCTACTGAGACAGGCATAGTTGACGCTGCCGCGACGAACGATGGTGATGGAATAGCATGTGTCTCTGCGTACAAGCCTGAGACAGCTTGCTCTGCTAATGCTTCTAAGGTTGCGTTGACCGCACCCAGCACAACCAGTTGTATTGGACCCCCTGCACTGATTGTTGCAATGAGAGCGTCAACACCGTCTCCACTCTCTTCCTCTGGTGTGATGAGTTGCCCTTGCGAAAAGAATTGGCGTCCGGTAATCTGCTCGATGATAGTGATCGCTTGCATAATACCTTGTGTGATGTCGCTCTGCGGTGGAAGAGCTGTTGTAGGAGCCTCGCCGCGTGCCATGAGACGGTACTGCCCTTCAACAAGTCCGAAAAGCGAGACCTTGGTGAAGATAGCACCGCAGTCAGCAACCAGTAATGAATTAGCAGAAGCCATGTTCTGTTGTTGTGTTTGTGTGTCTGGGATATCTTGCCCCTGCCCTCCCTCCGGGTGAGGTTGCGTATACATCTTCACTGTCCTTTTGCTGTTGTACTTACTGACGGAAAAAGAAATTACGGATAGCCTCGAAAATTCCACCCTTTTTCTGCGTTTTCTCGTTGTTGTCTTGTGCCGACCGTTGTTGTGCCATCCCTTGGTTTGATGGTGGAAGTATGGAGCCAGGATTGCCAGAATACATAGGCTGTCCCATTGGCATCCCGTTTGGATATCCTGTCTGCTGTCCATAGTTTTGTGGTCCTGCTGGACTTGTCGAGTAGTGTTGCGCGTCTGGCATCCCTGGTGCTTGTTGCGTCGAAGGTAGCATACTACCTTGTTGTCCGCTCGCAAACGTTGGGTTGCCTGGTTGTTGATTGGGATACTGGGGTGCGTTTGAGGCAACACCAAGCATGGAGGCAAAGACGTTCGCCGCAACCTCGCTGCCTTCGTTTGTGCCAATTTCACCGCGTGGGCGGCTGGGAACGCGTACATTGTCTATACGTTGTGGTGTACCATAATTGTTTGGTCCTGTATACTGTTGCTGGTTGCCCGTCTGCCCTTGCTGCTGCGTTTGTCCCTGTTGTGCTTCTGCCGCTGAACGTAGCCATTCAGGGAGCGCATTCACGTCGATGAGCGATCCCATCGAGAGTGTTCCGCCCGGACCTTGTTGTGTAGGCATCATATTAGTAGCAGGCGGTGAAACAGGTGGATAGGCTGGCTGCTGCTGTTGTTGCGGTGGCGTCTGCCATGGCCCCTGCTGTGGAGCTTGCCGGGATTGTTCATATCCTCTTTGTGGCGTTGGTGATTGTGGCGGTGTCTGCCATGATGGTTGTTGGCCCTGTTGTACCGTCGGCGAATTTTGCCCTTGTCCCTCGCGCATCCAGGATGGCATCGCATTCATGTCAAGGAGCGACGATGCCGAAAAGCCTCCCTGGTTGCTTGAACTGTTGTAGGGCTGTGCTGGTGCTTGTTGCGTGGGGGATGTAACGTTTTGTCCACCCTCTTGCTGCATCCATGTTGGTAGTGATTGTGGATCGATAAGTTGCTGTGCCGAGAAACCCTGCGTCGGTGGTTGCATGGCCGCTGGCCTTTGTTGTGGCATAGGTGACGACGGCTGGCCTTGAGAAGGCTGCATCGACCTCATCCAATCAGGCATATATTCTGGTTGGATGAGACTTGACGCGGCGATACTCTGCTGCGGAGCCTGTGGCTTCTCTGGTTGCATCCAGGAAGGGAGCGAATTGGCGTCGATCAGTGAGTTCGCGGAAATATTTCTTTTGGGTATAAAGGTCTCATCTGTATTTGGAGCAGGTGAGGACGCGGAACGCATTGCTGGATAAGGATTAGAATTGTTCTGGTCTCGCGAAGAGCGATCTAGTTGCATCCAATCCGGTACCTTTCCCTCCTCTGCCATGTCTTCAGCCGAGAAATTCTTGGGCGATACCGCTGGATGATCACCTGCACGCAATGACTCTAACCATGCAGGCAATGCTGGCTGGTCCTGCATATTTGTCCGCGTGGTCGGGCTATTCTCGCCTCTACTTGCAGAAACAGGCAATGGTGCCATACAATTCTGACAATTTGTTCTTGTATCAGGATTCATTGTCCCACAGTTATTACACCTAATCACGTTTGCTCCTCGCTTCCGCCGATTCTCGACTTCTAGCAGATATTCTTGATGAGACTGCCTTGGGCGAACAGTCTGGATAGCAAAGAGTGTATCACTCTTCTTTCAGCTTGACAACAGCACTACCTACACGCTAAAACATGTTGATATGATACAATATGGGCAATGGAGATTGCCAAAAAGTACTATTTGCTGAGAGCGCAGGAGTTATCCATGAACGAGCAGGGCCAGGACACCACCCGAAACCAGGGAGCCAAAAGACCTCCATCCACATTGCGCCTCACACTTCCCCTCCCGCCTAGTATTAACGAGCAGTATGCCACAGTCGATGGACATCGCGTAAGTACGGTAGTCGCACGCCGCTTCAAGCAACAGGTGCGCGATACGTTTCGCACGCTTGAACGGCAAGGATTAGTGCATGATGAACTACGCAAATCCTTTAGCCAGCACTACCTGGCTCTCTCCCTCGATTTCTACTTTGCAACACCCCTAAAGCGAGACCTCGATGGTGGTCTCAAAATCACCCAGGACGCTATCTGCGATGCCCTTGGACTAAACGATAATCGCGTGGTAGATATTCACCTGAGCAAGCACATCGACCCACTTCATCCCCACCTCTATGTAGAGATCGAGGCGATCAGCGATTGGCAGTTCGACAAGGAATACGTCTTACTAAGCTAAACGGTATTTCTTGCATCTCTGACGTATCCTCTTTAAGATAGAACTATTATTGCTCTTGTTCTGTAACAAACTATGCATGAGGTATCGTTTTTATGGCTCACCTATCGTCTCTAACAACAACATTACTCCCAAAAAGTATACAACGCACGCTCCTTGGATTGCTCTTGAGTAGTAGTATTGGGTTGCTTGCTTACCGTAGACGCTCACTCAATCGTAGTGGCGTAGTGGGAGCGATTCTTACAGGTACCACCACCGTTGGTGTAGGTGGGTGGGCATGGGGCCTATCGCTCATCTTCTTTTTTGTATCGTCAAGCTTGCTCTCGCATTTTCGGAAGCGTGACAAAGCCGCCATTGCCGAAGATAAATTCAGCAAAGGGTCCGAACGGGACATCTGGCAAGTCGCGGCAAACGGAGGCGTTGCAACTCTTTTAACGCTTGGCTATGGGCTGAGTACATCGCCGACCATCCGTGACGCATGCGAGGCAGGTTATATCGGAGCGTTTGCCACCGCGACCGCCGACACATGGGCGACAGAGCTAGGTACGCTCAACACACAACCACCACGTCTCATCACCACTGGCAAGCCAACGACCCCTGGCACTTCCGGCGGTATCACTCCACTGGGTACAGGCGTTGCAGCACTGGGTGCAACCGCGCTCGGACTTTTTTACGCTCTCCTACGCAGACAACGCTACCTTACGCTTTCAATGATTGCGCTGATAAGCGGCTTAGCGGGCAGCATTTGTGACAGTTACCTCGGTGCTACGGTGCAGGTGATGTACTATTGCCCCACCTGCAAAAAGGAGACTGAGCGGCACATACATAATTGTGGCACTACGACCGTGCCTCTGCGTGGTATCTCATGGATAAATAATGATGCCGTGAATTTCCTGGCAACGCTTTTTGGTGCAGGTGTGGCAATGGTGATGAACAGGCTGATCCGTTTGTAGGGGCCTTATTCTATAACGCCCACGTCCCAATCGACCACGTTTCCCAGCCATTGGGTACGTTCTTCAATCCTTGCCACGATTGTTTATTGGGGCGAGGGCGTTATAGAATAAGGCCCCTACATGATCGCGTCATTGTTCCCATTGACTATGTTGCCCAGCCTGTGGGGACGTTTCACCATGTCTGCGACGGTTGTTGATTGGGCTAGGGCGTGATACATCAAGCTCGTACATTACTTTTGGTATGCTCGTCTCCCGAAAATTGACGTGGCCCGTTTACTTTAGTAGACTCACTGAAAAGTACGTGATTTTATTGTCTCATGTAGCGTAGTTATGAGGTAGGCCAATGCCACAGTTCCGTTCTCTCCCGTCGTTCGAGCGCGATGTTGTAGTCGCTACGAAGGAAGAGCAGTTACCAGAAGCATCCTTTGCTTCCCTAGCACCAACTACAGTACCGTTTGTTTCTGCTAATTCTGCTAATCGTATGGGGCCGTTTACCCCTTATACTGGAAATAATGCTGGTGTTGCTCAAACAGTCGGCAGTACACAACGCCAGGTGATAACTGATGAACTTACTCCGGTGTCGAAGCCGTTAAATATTTCTACAAAGCAATCGCTGATTATGGCGTTACAGAACACTACCACGCTCACTCCCAAGAAGACGGACCAACTTATTGTTATCCCTGGTAGCAATAAACGTACACGATTGCTACCAGAGGCTCAAGGTATGCAGATGCCTGTACGCCGTATGCGTAGGCGCACACGACATGGTATTGCTATTGGCACGGTCCTATTTGTGATGATTTTGACAATGCTGACACTGGCTCCCCTTGATGGCGGACAGAGTACATTTCATATCTTCAGTGGTGTGGCGAGTTGGGCAGATACACAGAAGCAGGACTGGAACATCCTCGCTCATACTGATACTACCGCAGGACAAAATCCCCAGACGACAGTTCCACCAATTGCAATCGTTGCAGGCAACCCACCCGCAATTACGCTTCCCACCAGTCAATATGTCGCGATAGCACGTCAGGATGCAACCAATGCAGGCATTCCACCCGACTATTTCGTGCGCCAAATCTACGCTGAGAGCGGCTTCGATCCCACCGCAGCCTCCGGTGCAGGTGCCGTTGGCATCGCGCAATTCGAGCCAAGCACCGCCGCTGGACTTGGTATCAATCCCTACGATCCTATTCAGGCCCTGAGCGGTGCCGCACGCCTGATGGCCTCCTATGCCGTACAGTACAACGGCGACTACGCCAAAGCACTCGCCGCCTACAACGCTGGTGGTGGTAGCGTCCAGAACGCCGTTGCAAGCTGTGGTGCGGGCTGGCTCAGGTGCGAACCCGCCGAGACACAAAATTACGTCTTCAAGATTATGGGTATCTAACGATATACCCTGTACAGGTCTCATTCATGACACCTTGCTAGCGGAAGATAAGTTTTGGAGTTGCAAAGATATTCTTCAATATTTTCCGCTATGATGTGTTACTAGCAGGGCGTCATGAAATTGACTCTGCTACATAACCATTTCCCGTTCCCTGAGCTTCTGCGCGTATAAGATGATCTGTACGCGATTGGTAAGCTCCAGCTTCTTACAAATACTGCTGATATGTGCTTTGACCGTACTGATGCTGATGTAAAGATGTGCGGCAATTTGTGTGTTTGTTATCCCCTCCGCAACTAAAGACATGACCTCAGTTTCACGGGCCGTGAGTCGTTGCATGAGCGTCGCGTCAAAGGCAAAAAAAGGGGGCTCCATCATGTCTTGTTGTGGATGTGGAAGCGTCATCGTCTGCACTCGTTGTGAGTCGGGGAGTACAGCATTGGGGGGAACGTCCTTCGCCTCCGCCATTGTTTCACTGGCAAGTGAAGATGTACTTTGCTCAAGTATACGGGTGTCAGGTGCTACGCGCCTGCACAGTTCATCGGCCACCTCGTGCAAACGGTACAGCGTCAACGTCTCCGTCTTCCCGACATACAGCGTGTACTTGTGCTTATCATGTGTATAGCAGGCACGCCAATACATCTGCTGCTCTTGTCGCAAAGTAAAGGGATACATAACCGCCTGCACGCGAAAGCTGTGGACTCCGCTTGCGAGCCATTGCCACCATGCATCGCTTCCAACGGGAAAGGTGTGGAGAATACCGTGCTGGAAATACGTAAGTTGTCCATTGCTGACCGAAGGTGTAGTATGTGTCATACGTCCTCGTAAGTTTCTTGCTTGCTCCGAATGGGGGCGTCGGCGTTACACAAATCACAAATCCGTATTACATCCCCCTTTTGAAGAGCGTTAGAACGTACCTTCTCCCACTCATACAAAGACACAGGAGATGCAGAACACAATCAAAGAAATAGGACGAGCAAAGAAGCATAGATAGCTCCTACGCTTCCCCTGACAAGTTAGACAATCACCGCTTCTTTCTTCGAGTGCCACAGCAAAAGAAGAGGAGAAGAATTACGAGTATACTCGATGAATGCTACATTTGTCAAGGAACAAGAAATGATATTTTCGTATAATAGTGGTTGTTTGTTTTATCGCTAAAGAACAACAATGATGCGAGAAACACTATAACACATGAGTGTTTCTCAGATACCATACGTAGGTTCGTTTAATACCGTGTGACGACCAATGATCTCACCAGACGCGTTATACAGTTCTGCTTGCAGAGGCAGAAACACTTCCTTATCAGTCCAATAGAGGACAAGACCTTCATGCACCGTATCTTGTAGCACCTGTCCATTACGACTTACAAGATGTACAGAGGTTACGTGAAAACCCTTGTCAATGACAATCCCTCCGGTTAGAAACTCGTGCAGTGAGTTTTCCCCTACCTGGAGACGAAGCTCTGGAACATCATGTGTTGCTTCAAGTGCAAGATACGTCTCGAATGACTGCTCAGGATACCCTCTGTTAAACTTCACTTGCCAGGAGCCATTCGTTCTTTGTTTCAGAAAGCAGATGAAATGCCAACGTTGCCCTGATACCTCTTGCAAGGTGACATGATGAAGTTGATGAGAAGGAAGCACCTGCACTCCCATCCACTGGACTGTATCGAAGTCCGCTGGATGGGAATGATTGAAAAGGCCAGAGCGAAGACGATGGACAACTGCTGCTTTAGGGTCTTCCCTGTGGTGATCTTGTTTGTTCATACATCTCGTGATTTTCTATACTTTTCTAACATTTCCTGAACTTTCTCCACTGATGGAGGGAAAAGAGGAGACGTGAAAACGCTTTGGTTGTGTACGACGTTATCTGCTCGACCATACAATTCTGCTTGCATCGGCCCAATAACGACGTTCTCACTTCGGAAAAGTACAAGGCCATCCTCTACAGTATCCTCCAGAATGATACCATCCTGAGTAACAAGGCGTACCCGTACAATGTCAAACCCGTTGTCAATGACTTCTCCACCAGCATGAAATGCATTGCCTACGCTATTGCCTTTGATACGAAGCCAAGGAAGAGACGGTTGCTGCATTTCTGGCGGATCAATAGGACCATGTGGACTACCACTTCCACTAGCTATATACCACGAGCCATCGCTCAATTGACTGAGAAAGTAGGTAAAAAACCACTGTTGCTCTGATGTATCTTGAAATGTTACATAATACAGTTGTTCGTGTGGATGAATGCGAGCCTTGAGAAACTGTATCGTGGCAAGATTTGGCACACACGGACGCTTCCTCGAAGCGTAAGAGCGAATTTTATTCTCAATGACTGTTTGTGCAAGGGGAAAATGTTGTAATCTCATTCTGCTACCAACAATGCTTCTCTATAAATTGCGCCAGTCCTTGTGCATACTGAGGAGGGACAGTTCTCGAACGCGGAGCGACAAGATCTGCAATATTCTCTACTATTTTCACCAACCAGTTCTGTTGTTTCGGCCTCATTAGCAATGTAACCGTCGTACCGACGGAGGCGGACTTGAGGCTCCACTTCACTATAGATACATCCAGTCCTCTCGTCACTTCAAGTGCCAGAACGGTTGGAGGTTTATACTCAATGACCTCAATCGCCGCTTCTACAGAATGGTTGACTGATGTATTGCTCGGTATAAACTTTGTTCCCGCCCCCATTGCTCCCTCAGATACTTGATGTAATTCAGGAGGTATAGTATCTGCTTTAGCTGAAAAAGCTGAAATTAGCCATTGAAGAAATGAGGTGCTTGTCATACAATCGAAAACTGCTTGTACTGGTCTATTGATCGTTGTACTCGCTCGAATTATCATAATTGTATCCCTTTCTCTTCTTCATTAGTTGGAACTTGCTGTGCTTCTCATTTATGTTGGTTCTTCCTTCCTACAAAGCTTGATTATGAGTTCTTATGAGAATCCTCTGAGGAATCTCTTGGTCTCTTCATATATTGAAAAACGAGAAAAATCCAAACAATAGTAATGGTAATAATGGGTAGAAATAGTTCTAAAGAGTTAGCAGGTCGAGAGAGTAACAAAAGCAAAATGACACCCGCGCCATAGAGAGTAAAGAGAGTAACAAATAAAGGGGGAAACTTTCGTCGTATATTTTTGCTCCAAGAACTGGTAACAAAGAGAAATAACAAAATACTGAATATGGTCGAAAAGAGTCCAGCATAATTCATTGGTCGCTCTTTCAACTCGAAATAAATGCTCAATCCTCCACAAACAAGAAGTACCAATACAGTTATAATAGAGGAATAGTACTTTGGTATGAGTTCAAACCAAGGTGTCATCATAAAGAGGACAACAACGGAAATAATTATGACTACATAAAGTCTAACATAATCAATAGGATTTCGAGTAAGTCTATAGATGCCAAAGCATATTACAGCAACTACAAGAATTCTTCCGATAGAATTTAAACTGCAACCAACGTGATATGTACGACGAGGCGAGGACATAATGTACTCCTTTATTTTATCTTTGCCCAACTTCCTATAGAGTAAGGAAAATATCCTTTTATCGCTTTTAACAGAAGAACTACAGGAAAGTATAGCATTTGCCTGCAGTTCTTCTATCGAAAAGGACGATTAAAGTATAACTAAACGCATGAAAGAAGTGGGACACCGGGTGCGGTAAAGTATGTCTCAATCCTCACAGTGCCACCAGGACAATTCGCTTGTGAATACGCAGCTGCGTCTCCAACACCAATTGTTATTGCAGCTCCAATAGTACCTATAGTTAAGCCAACACTTGTTGGGAGACCAATCAAAGTACTTATTAAACCCGCAATAAGAAAGAACAGACCAGGATTTCCCCCTTGGCTAAGCATATCTGCTTGAGTAACATCGACATAGATGCCGATAGGGACAAACGCGAGAGGAATTCCTTCCAACTCTATTACCCCGTATATCAGTCCAATTGTAAAATTCCCACTCGGATCAACCAGCATATTCGGCACGTTACTAGCGTACACATACCCACCGCCTTGCGAGTCCAACTGCGTCCACCGACCCAGCGAGGGGTCGTAGTACCGCGCCCCGAACTTGTACAGACCAGTGTTGGCGTCGAGGTAGCCACCCGCGAACTGCCAGGGGTTGGTGACGGTCTCGCTCTTGCTGACGCTGGTGCCGAACGGGTCGTAGGAGTAGCTGTTCTTGACCGCGCCTGTGCTATCCACCACGTTGACGACTGAACCGAGGTCGTCGGTCAGGTAGTAGTACGTGCCACTGCTCGTGCGCTCATCGACGAGTTGACCCGCGTTGCTGCGCGTGTAGTACGTGGGTGTGGGCGAGCCTTCCCCCTCGATACTCAAGCCCAGCACGCTGAACACGTCGATGACGCCTTTGGCCTTCACGCGGTCGGTCTGGTCGGTTCCGCTGTAGACGTAGTTATTGTACGAGGGCGGGTTGGTGGTGTCAATTTCGGTGGTCTGGTTCTTCAGATCGAGAGTGAAGGTGCGGCCCATTGCCCGTCGTCTGGTTGCCATTGCCATCGTAGGTGTAGGTCGTGATGACGTTGCCCACGGTGCTTTTGAGCAACTCGTTGTCGTAGTTATAACTATTCGTCGTCGTAACGCCGTTGGCGGTCGCGGAGGTGCGGTTGCCCACGCCATCATAGCCATAGGAGTAGTCGCTGCTCTGCACGCCGCTCGTCTTGGTCAGGGCGTCGGTCAGGCGATTGAGGGCGTCACAGCTATAGTTGGTGACGTTGCCCGCGAGGTCGGTGGCACTGGTCTTGAGACTGCCCTTGTAGCCATAGCTGAAATTGAGCAGGGGGCTGGTGCCTTTGACAGCCTTGACCGAGAGCGTATGCCCTGCGTTATCGTAGCCATAGCTCACGGCGATGCTCGTCGAAGTGGGCAAGGTCATGCTGATGCGACGATTGGCGTTGTCGTAGCCATAACTCGTTTGTGCTCCCCCTGGCTCGGTGAGTGAGGTCAGCAGGTTGACGACATTGTAGCCGTAGCTCACGGTGCCACCAGCATCGGTGTAGCTGGTGAGATTGCCTACCTTGTCATAACCATACGTCAGCACGGTGGCATCGGGCAACGTCTTTTTGGTCATGCGATTGAGGGCATCGTAGACGAAATTGGTGGTACCCGTTGAGTCGGTGGTGCTGATCAGATTGCCATCGGCATCGTAGCTGTAGAGTATTTTCGTCGTCCCATTGCTGTAGGTGATCTGGGTGATGCGGTCCAGGGTGTCATAGGTAAAACTGGTTGTGTTGTTATTGCCATCTATGGTACTCGTCACGCGGCTCAATGCATCGTCACTGAGTGTTTCAGCACCAAGTGGTGTGGGTGGTGTGACAGTAATCAGGTTGCCCTGGCTATCATAACCATACTTGGTTTCGTGCCCATTGGCGTCGATGATTGCACCGAGCGTGCCGTTTTGATTGTAGTGATAGGCCACGTTGTTTTGCGCAGCAAGGGCATTGGTGGTCGAGGTGACATTGCCGACGGCATCGTAAGCATAGCTCAGTTTGTTTCCTTGCTGGTCCGTCGAGGTATCGGGATAATAGGAGAAGGAGGTGTTGTTGTAGGTGGCCGAACTGCTGTTGTTGTTGCCATCGGTCACGCTCATCAGGTTGTTCGTCGTGGGCGCGAACGTGAAGGTGTTTTTGTTGTTGAGTGCATCAGTGGTCGAAGTCACGTTGTAGTTGGTGGCATCGAAGGCTGTAGCACTGACATGACCCAGTGCGTCCTTCGTGCTGGTGACTTTGAAATTGCTGTCGTAGGTATAGGTGGTGGCATGTCCGTTGGCATCCGTAACGACGGTGTTGCCAGCATTATAGGTGAAACGGGTCACGCCGCCCATTGGATCGGTAATCGAGGTCACACGCTGGGAGCTATCATAGGTCATGGTGGTGGCATTGTTGAGTGCATCGGTGACGGTGGTAAGATTGCTGCTCGTGTAGGCGTATTTGGTAATGTTGCCCGCGAGGTCTGTGGAACTGGTCAGATTGTTGCTGACATCATACGTATAGCTGGTGCTGCGTCCTGTCGAGTCGGCGACCTGCGAGATACGTCCCGACGTGTTGTGTCCGAAGGTGACGACGCGCCCCTGCGTATCAGTGAGAGAAGAGGTCGTCGCTCCACTGTCGCTGAGCGAAATCTTATTGTTGTTCTTATCAGTGATCAAGGCCAGACTACCGTTGACACCAAAGAGCAACTTCTGACCGCTACTATGGTAGGTGAGGGTGTAAGTACTATTTTTATTGTCCACGAGGGTCGCGTTGATGCCAGGAGGGCTGGTAAAGGTGCCATCGGCATTATGTGCGAAGTAGGCATCGTAGTTGCTGGTGCCATAGAGGATGATCGCCGTTGCCACATGGCTCTCGTCAAGATAGACTTGACGACCCAGACTCATGTTCCAGTTCTGACCGAACTCTTGATAGTTGTTGGAGCCAGTGAGACTGTTATAATAGGCGTTCAGCGACAGGTCCTCGCCCGTGCCGCGTACTTGCAATTCGACGCTATGCAAGATCATGTTGCCGTTGGCGACGTTGACAGAAATCTCTTTTTTGCCGCAGGCACACACGTTCAAGGGGTGATGAACGAAGGTGTAGAAGGGCAAGAGGCCAAGACCGCGGTCATACGGTGCCTGTGGCGTCGCACTGTTCGGGGTGGCAAGCAAGGAACGCGTCTGAGATGCGCCAGGAGCAAGCGGAGCGTTGGATACCCGAACGGGCTGAGATGGATGAGACGCCGCTCCTCCTGATGTCAGGAGGTGTGTAGCGGCAAAGGCGATAGGAACCAGGACGCTATTCCCTCCTGAGAACGCAAAGGTGGCGAGGAGGAGGGCAACAAAGAAAAGCCGTGCGAGACGTGGCAACGAGAAGATAGTATGAAGGGAAGCACTTCGAGAACGCAGGAAGGAACCAAGAGATGTAGAAAACGAGTGGGTGGGTCGAAAACGTGATGACATTCGTGTAACTCCATTTCGACGAGCAGAACACAATAGTAAGAATACCTCTCATGGAGAGAAGCACAATATACGAGTGATACACGACGAGAAGGCACAACAGAGATGAATAAACTTTTCCGATAAAACGTCCTTTCTTGTAACTAGAGAACAGATGATACGGGAAAAGCATACACGATAATGCGTCGATAAACTATTGTTCACAGGTATAATTTCTTGGGTGCTTTTATATTTTCATTAAATAATGTAACACAAGAAATCCCTCGGAATTCCTGCTTGACTTTTGGCTCATCGCAACGTACAATTTGATATCTCCATATGGAGATATCAAACGCATTGTAGGTCTTAGATGTATCGTACCTGAAGGAGTCGATCTTATGGCCGCCATTACACCGACGTTACAGAGCGAAGAGGCTCTCCTGACACGTATTCGTAAGCAGCAACTTGTAGAGTCCGTCGAGCATATGAGTCCCATCTATCTCGAAGGTATCAAGCGTATCCTCACGGTCTCAGCCGATACAGAACTCATCAGCGCACCTGCGTACTATAACGCCGCCATCCACGCTCCTTCTTTGAACACCTTTGGCTCGGCTGTCTCGATTATACAGGACGAGATGGGGCATGCCCACATTGCTTATCGTCTCATGCGTGATCTGGGTGTCGATACCGAAAAGTTGATTTTTGAGCGTGAGCCACGCAACTTCAAATACCCCTACGCCTTCGATGTGCCACTCGATAACTGGGTCGAACTTATCGTCGCCAATGCATTCTATGACCGTGCAGGTTACACGCTTCTCGGCGATGTTTACCAGAGTACGACCTTCGGCCCCTGGAAACGCGCCCTCGTCAAGGTCGATAAAGAAGAGACCTTCCATCTGCGACACGGTGAGCAGGGCATGCGGAAACTCAACAAGGACCGTAGCGGCCACGAGGCGTTGCAGCAGGCCGTGAATTGGATGTTTCTCCTGACCGTCGAATGGTTTGGTTTGCCTGACGACAAGAAAAAGCATAGTGAGCAGCTTGATTATGGCTTTAAGGGCCACAGCAATGACGAACTGCGCCAAATTTGGCTCTCGACCGCCGTACCCCTGTGCAATGAACTAGAGATCGACGTGCCCGCGCATTATGACGAGGAGCAGAAGAAATACGTTATTGATTGTGCCTTTCCCGCGCACTTCGACGCCAACGCCAAACGCTGGCATCTTGAGGATGGTACCTGTACGTGGGATGATGTCATGAAGCGTTGGAAGGCGCGAGGTCCCAAGAACGAAGAATTTGTCGCCAGAATTCAGCGTGGTAAGAAAGACATGTTGCGCCAGTTGGAGGAGGAGTAAGCACCATGACGACCGCTTATCCTTCATTACAAACACATGCTCAGCAGGACACGACATGTCCGGCTCTATGGGATGCTCTGCGTGACGTGATGGACCCCGAACTTCCCATCAGTGTCGTCGATATGGGCTTGATTGTGGCCCTGACACAGCATGATGGCGTTGTCAATCTCAAATTGACATTTACGGCGATGGGCTGTCCGGCGACAGAGTTTATCATGGACGATATCCGCGAGCGTTTATTGCAGGAGCCTGATGTACACACGGTGAATATCGAGGTGGTGTGGGACCCAGTGTGGACGAAGGCGCGTATGAGCGAAGAGGGCATCGACATTATGCGAACATGGGGCGTGTCGGCATGAACGAAACATCTGATGTTGTGTGGCAGGTCTACGCACGGAGCAAATATGAGGAGCCACTACACGAGATAGGCAATGTCATGGCCGATGATGTCGAGCTTGCAAAGGTCTACGCTCGTAGCATCTACGATGAGTTTAGCTGGGTCGAAATGGTAATTATTCCGCGTGCAAGTATCGTCACCGTGATAGGATCATAACATATGAATAACACACAACAGCGTACCGATGATGCCGCCCTTTTCGCGATACTCTCGTCGCTGGCCGATAACAAGCAGATGGTGGGCCGACGTTATGCGTACTGGAGTAACGGTGCCCCTGCGTTAGAGGCCGCTGTTGCCGCCGCTGCGATGACACAGGATGAGCTAGGGCACGCCCGCACGCTTTACCCTCTACTCGACGACTTTATGCAAGCTGAGGCCGACCCCGCACAGGTTGAGCCGGAGACGCGCACCCTACACTATCATTTAGCCTTCCTGGATAAAGACTTCGTGGGCTGGTCCGACTTCGTGGCGACAAATTTCCTGTTCGATACCGCCCTCACCACGTTTTTCGAGTCGGCGCAAAACTCGACCTACGAACCGCTACGCCAGCGTTCGCGCAAAATTATACAGGAGGAGCGTATTCACCTGATGCATGGCGAGGGTTGGGTACGCCGCCTCAGTAAAGCTGGTGGTGCTGTCAAGCGCACACTCGCCTCTTCTCTAACACAATTATGGAATGAGACGCTGTGCTGGTTCGGTCCCAACGACGACCCAACAATGCAACACCTGTACCAGCAAGGCATTATCGACGCCACACCCGACGAACTGCGGAGCCGTTACCTGCAAAAGGTGATGCCCACGCTACAACAAATGAGCATCGAGGTTCCCACAAACTTTAACGAAACAACACAACAATGGGAACTCACCGAGGATTTGCCCTGGGCAAGATGGGATGGCGTAGCGCGGAGATTCGCATAGACCTGACGACGTTGGTATAAACGGACGGGCGACCACAAGGGTCGCCCCTACTATAGACGACATCATACTGCTTTCATAGGGTATGGTAGGGGCGACCCTTGTGGTCAATACTGTTCAAATACAGAGAATTTGCCGGAGGGGAACGGACGGAAGCCCACAAGGGGCTTCCCTACTATACCCTGTTGCGTGCTACGCACGTTGTGTATAGTAGGGGCGACCCTTGTGGTCGCCCGTTGTGAGTAGATGTATACTCCTCTTGTTATTTGAACCGTATTGACCCTTGTGGTCGCCCGTTGGTGGTGTGAAACGATCCCGTTATGGTATGAGACAATTAGGAAACATTCATGGAAATGCGATATAATGCAAGCGAGCCGCGCGTGCAGGTGGTATGCCCCTACTGTGGTTCGCATGATACAGAACTTTTCTCGCTGTTCGGCCAGCAACTGCTGACGGTGCAGTATTATTGTAACGCTTGTCATACGCCGTTTGAACATATCAAGGATGACGAGGTTCTTAACGACTACGAGGCACGAAAGGAAGATCAATCATGACGACAACTACAGAGCGTACACTGGTTCATTATACTGTAACCGAGGGTGTCGCGGTCATCGAACTCGCGAATGCGCCCGCGAACACGTATAGCTACGAGATGATGCAGCAACTTGACCGAGCAATTCTGGAGGCGCGTTTCGACGAAAACGTTCATGTGTTAGTGCTACGCGGAGAAGGCGAGAAGTTTTTCTGTGCTGGAGCCGAGATCAGCATGCTGAACACTGTCACGCCGAACTTCAAATATTATTTTTGTCTCCACGCTAACGAGACATTACTGCGACTGGAGCAAACGCCTAAGCTGGTGATTGCGGCCCTCAACGGGCATACTGTCGGCGGTGGTTTAGAGATTGCGCTGGCCTGTGACATTCGTATTGCGCGACGGGGTGCTGGTAAAGTTGGTCTGCCAGAGGTTACTCTCGGTGTGTTACCGGGGACGGGTGGTACGCAGCGCATGGCACGCGCATTACCTAAGAACAAGGCTATCGAGCTGATGACCGAGGGCAAACTGTTCAGCTTTGAAGAGGCACAACAGCTTGACCTGATTAACTACGTTTACGAGTCCGAGAATTTCTGGGAGCAGGTTCTGGCCTACGCGAAAACCTTCTGCCCACCCAATCGTTCCTCGAAGACGGTTGGTCGTATCAAACGCTCCGTTCAATCAGGTTCAGAGATGGCTCTCTCCGAATCCCTTGCTCTTGAACGTGAGTTGCAGCAACTTTGCTTCCAGAGCGAGGATGCTAAGGCTGGTATTGCCGCCTCTGCCGAAAAACGTAAAGAGAAAGTGAACTTTACAGGGAGATAATACTCAAACGAGCGGCAACTCTGTTGGATTGCCGCTCGTTTGAGTATTATCTCCCTGTATGAGAAAAATAGTGTATGGCAAATGTACATGTGCGCTTCCGTAAGCAACTTTTGTGGATTATTTTAGATCGTCCTCCGTTAAACCTGTTGACACTTGAGATGCTTGGGCAACTGCATGAAGCACTACGCCTTGCTCTCAAACAAAAACCACATTTGCTTGTTATCGCGGGTACTGGCGATCAAGATTTTTGTGCTGGTGTCGAGTTGACAGGCGATTCCGAGGGGCAGCAAGCAGAGTTGCTGAAGGCAGGAACGGATATTTGTGTGGCATTTGACGAATTACGCACGCACAATATTGCTACGGTTGCCCTTGTGAAGGGCAATGCGTTTCGGGCAGGGAGTGAATTAGTCGTCCTGTGTGATACCGTTATCGCCCACGAGAACGCCTCCTTTCGTCTCCCCGCTGCCAACGGGAAAGTATTTCCGTGTGCCCTCTCTGTCTCTCTGCCAGCAGCTATTGGACAGGAGGCGACCACGCGCCTCATGCAAAGCGGCGAGACGCTCAACGCGAAAGATGCATGGCGGCTTGGCTTCGTGCAACAGGTGCTGTCGCCGCAACGCTTTCTGGCCGATACAGAAGAACTGCTCGTGATGCTCGCATCATTGTCTGATCAGCCCTTAACACAATGAACCTGTACGGGCCTGATGTATCACGCCCTTGTCCCCATCGACCATTTTCCCATCCATTGATTACGTTCCTCAACGATCATCAACATTGTGTATCAGTACGAGGGCGTTATGAATAAAAGCCCCTACTTGCCATCTATGCATGCATCCATATGCTGGTGAGTCGGGAACTTTTTAGCACAGGGAAACGTCTTGATAAGAGAATGAACCATGATACATCTAACATACAATCGTCAAAGGAGTATACATACTGATGCGTAGTATTCACCCTATAACAACTATCAAGCGTTACTTTTCATCGTCTATCCTGGCATTTACACTGTTACTCTTAACGTGTATTGTCGCCGCCTGTGGCTCAAACGCGGGTTCTGGTAGTAGTAACGGCAGCAACAGTGGCAGTACTCCTCCTGTTCAACCGTCCCCTACGGCAGTCAAGGGTTATGGAACTGCACATGGTTGCCCCAGCGATTTAGTCGTGAACACGGCACCTTCTGCCGCAAATGTGGTGGTGAAGCAAATCTCGGCAAATACATCGACGACGGCTCATGTGGGCGACGTGATAGAGATTCGCTTGCCCTTTGGTCACAAATGGGGAGGTCCGACTACCTCACAGGGCAATCTGACTATTCAACAACCTGTCGGTTATGCATGGAAGAGCGATAGTGTATGCATCTGGCGTTTTGTCGCTAAATCCGCTGGCACTACCAACATACACTTTACCTCACAGGCCATTTGTAAACCGGGGCAGATGTGCCCCTTCTACATTGCAGAGCTTCCCTTGACGATCACCGTGAAATAACCATATGTGACATGTAGGAGCCATTCTTCATAACGCCCATGTCGGCAACAGACCATCTGGCAAGGAATGTGCAAACACAGACAAATCCACACTTGCGTCAACGTGTTTAGTGATGCACGAAAAAGTAGATGGTCAGCACTACGCCCGTGATGACGACGAAGAGGCGCACCCACCTCTGCTCGATTTTACGTGCGTAATACGCGCCGCCATAGCCGCCGATAACGGCTCCGACGATCATCAAAAGTGCCTGGGGCCACAGCACGGCACCTGCGATGATAAAGGTGACGACACCCGCACCGTTGATGGCCGTTGTCAGGACCGCTTTGATGGCATTCATTCTGTGGATGTCATCCATGCCCATAAAGGCGAGCGATGCCAGCATCAGGATACCGATGCCACCACCGAAGTAGCCGCCGTAAATGGCGATAATGAACTGTGCGATAGCAATAACGATAAGTGTAGTAGTGGAGACACGGGTTGTCTTCTCGATAGTACGAACACGTAATCGCGCTGTGATATAGGGACTCACAGCAAAAAGTATAGTTGCACCTAACAATAAATATGGAATGAGATTTACAAATGTCGATTGTGGTGTGTGCAACAGGAGGAGCGCACCAAGCACGCCGCCGATGAGACTTGTGCCGATGAGCAGGAAGAGAAAGCCGCGCTGCTGCTCCGCCAGCTCACGGCGATACGCGCCAATGCTGGCAACGGAACCAGGCCAGAGAGCTACCGTGCTGGTCGCGTTCGCGGTAATGGACTCAACGCCAGTAAATATCAACGTTGGAAAGGTAAAGAAACTGCCACCACCTGCCACAGAATTAAGCGTACCGCCAAGTATCGCAGTCAGGAATAGCAGTAGCCCTTGTAGAAATGTCATAACGGGTTCCCTTTGGTAAATAAGTGTTTCCTATGAGTATATCACGCACTATCTCTATCCCTTAATAATTTTCGTCGCTTGCTTTACATAACCACAGGGGGTATAATGGTTGAGGCAGAACGCATGCCACCCCGAACCGTATTATCGTGGAGATTTTTTATCTTGAGTAGTGAATATACACCCGGTGCTAAGAGTGGCGAGACACCGAGCAATAATGGTAGTTCATTTGTCAGTCGGCGAGAGATGCGAGCAAGCAATGTCACTGGTGCGTTACCCGTACTAGGAGCAATGCCAGCCGGAACAGAGCATACATCGAGTAGTTCTTACGCATTCGAGTACCTTATACAGTCGTTGCGTGAATTGTTCGAGCATGACCGACAGATTGCAAGTCAATCCGACGCCACACGGTGTGGCATTTGCTACCTGCACTTTTCGGTCAACGAGCTACACTATCGCGAAGAGGGCTTTTATGTCTGTCTAGCCTGCGAACCAGCACTCGGCAAACAATCTATTACCATGCTTCGTAAACAACAAAAAATGTAGTTGTATAGAAAAATGGTCTGGCATGTGCATGTGGCTTGCGAGCCACATGCACATGCCAGACCATTTTCTAACTATAATAATTATTCTATGACGCCTGCGGCCTCTTCTTCAACCTCATCTTCCGCGCTGATTTCGCGTAAATCTTCGGGGCGTTCGAGGCGATCAAGGAAGAGTACACCGTCCAGGTGATCAATCTCGTGCTGAAGAATACGCGCAAACCAGCCTTCGGCGGGCACGCGAATTGCCTTCCCCTTCACATCTTGCCCCTTGACGAGTATTTTTGTAGCACGCCGTATGTTGTCGCCGACGTACCCTGGAATACTCAGGCAGCCCTCAGAGCCGAAAGCCTCGCCTTCAGCTTTGACAATCTCTGGATTGAACACGGCAACCTTGCGATGTCCGCCCTCTTCCGGGTCCTCATATTCTGCCACGAAGACACGAATGGATTGCGCGATCTGTGGTGCCGCGAGACCAACACCGTTCGAGGCACGCATGGTCTCGAACATATCATCGACCAGCCGTTGTAGTGAGGGGTCGAACCGATGAATCTTCTTCGCCTTCTGGCGCAGAATCGGGTTTTCTGTTGTAATTACTTTACGAAGTGCCATTTCTCTTATATCCCTTGCAACGAGCATGACAGGGCTTGCCCCTGTCATGCCACCAATCTGCTTGTCATGCCCACCAATTTGCCCCTGTTATGCCGCCTGTCATCATACCTACAATAAGATAAGTTGTGGTGCTATAATTGTCTTTATCGTATCATAAGAGACGTTTGGACGCAAACATGCGAGAGCGAGTCATTGCCTATATTGAGCAGCATGGCCTACTGCCTGTACGCGGCACCGTTGTTGTCGCCTTCTCAGGTGGGGCCGATTCGTTATGTCTTCTACACTTGCTGCATATGCTCTGCGGACCAGGGAAACACTATCCAGAACTACAACTGCACATTGCACACCTCAATCATCAGCTTCGTGGAGATACAAGCGAGCAAGAGGCAATACTTGTTGCACGGCTGGCGGAGTCATGGGGACTACCTTATACCATTGGCACAAGTAATGTACCATCCCTTGCACAACAAGAGCGGCGTTCACTTGAGGATGCGGGCCGCACGGCTCGTTACCGCTTCTTGCGTGCGGTCGCTCACGGTCAGCTCATCGCTATCGCACATCAGCAGGACGATCAGGTGGAGACGCTGCTGCTGCACTGGATACGCGGTGGCGGTACCGCTAGCATGGTTGGTTTGCAACCACGTCAGCACGATATTATTCGCCCCTTGCTCAACGTAACTCATGCTGAAACGCTGGCCTATTGTGAACAGCACGCTCTGATACCAATAGAGGATGCCAGCAATAATGATACTCGTTTCTATCGCAATCGCATTCGTCACGACCTTTTGCCGCTTATCGAGTCCATGAACGCGAATTTTCGAGCTACACTGCTACGTAGTGCCGAAGTAATGCGTGTCGATGCAGAGTGGATTCAGGAACAGGTGCAACAGGCGGAGTTTGCTGTAGTGCTTGTCGCAGATACTACTCATGTTGTGCTAGCATTACAACCATTACGAGCGTTACCACTTAGCATTCAAAGACACCTGATACGCCAGGTGACGGGCAGTATAAGCGGTGGTCAATCACCTCTGGAATTGCGTCACTATCTGCTCATAGAGCAGCTTATGCAGCGCGAAGCTGCACAGCGAGATATAGTGCTCGATCTGCCACATGCGCTTACCGTAAAGTGTACCAATGATACACTCGTATTTCAGCACCACGATAGAGTGATGGCACGTCCCAATATCATGCAAAGTATACACGATAAGATTGTACTAAGCGTCCCTGGTAGTGTTATACTGCAAGGAACACCCTGGACTGCTGTTGCTGAGTTGCTTTCGGAAGAGATAACACAGCGCGTAAGAGCTTCTCTACGGCGAAGCGATTGGCAGGAGGTGTGGCGGCTATTACCCACGACGACTCACAGAGTCTATCTCGATGCTGCACAGGTAGGTTCTTTCCTATCTATACGTACTCGTCGTCCTGGTGATGTGCTACAACCGTTAGGGATGACACACGAAAAGAAAATACAAGACATTCTTATAGACAAACATATACCACGTATACAACGGAGCATATTACCCATTTTTTTCAATGCACAGGGTCATCCACTCTGGCTCGGTGGTGTATGTATTGATGCCCGTTTCCGTCTTACCGAACATACACAACGTATTGTGTGTTTGCAGTTGTTGCAGACATTCTAACAGGAGAAGAGGTAGATGCACGACGATATTCAGGAAATTCTTATCACAGAAGAACAGATACACGCAAAGGTCGCTGAGCTAGGAAGACTGATTACGCAATACTATGTGGGACAAACCTTATTACTTCTGGGAACGCTCAAAGGAGCAGTGCCTTTCATCGCCGACCTTTCACGCGCGATTGATCTACCACTAGAAATCGACTATATGGCGGTAGCAAGCTATGGAGCCAGCACGCACTCAAGCGGCATTGTACGTATCGTCAAAGACCTTGAGGGACCAATCAACCAGAAGCACGTGCTTATCATCGAAGATATTATTGATAGTGGTCTCACGCTCAGCTACCTTATCGACCTGCTCAACAGGCGCAACCCGTTAAGCCTGCGTATCTGTACACTGCTCGACAAAGAACGCGAACGCGTCAAAGCTGTGACCATCGACTACACAGGTTTTACCATTCCAGACAAATTTGTGGTTGGCTATGGCCTTGACTATGCACAGCACTACCGTAACCTACCCTATATCGGCGTCTTAAAACCTTCTATTTACGAGGATGCCCTCGAACCACAGGCTCAGCATCAAAGTCCCGCTGAAAGAAGCTAATACTATTTTAGTATGTCCATTTCAAGTATTGATTGATATGGATGTATATGGCTGTTCGTTACCATCGTAATGCTCGTATCGTTACAACATAAGGAGAGGGCTTGTTTGAAAAGACCTGGAAACCTTTGTGCTGCCTGTAGTTTCATTTGAGTCTATATGGTAATCTAAATATATTGATGTGTCGTATAGGCTATTAAGCGGTGTAAGGGCTTTCTTTGGCAAATGATTTCTTTGTAGCATTTATATTATATATTCATAACAGAGAAATTTGTGTAACTACTACTCCCTCCTTTTAGCTATGTATGTGGGGATAGGGCACGTTAGGGTAGTAGATATACAAATATAATGCAGACGTTGCCCATCCAGGAAAGAGGCGGACCATGCAGACGGATCAGCAACAGACGGGGCCATTACGATCAGCGCAATCATCTTCAAGTATACAGAAATCTTCTTCAACAAGCGGAGGCAGCGACAAGCCCACAGAGGCACGACCCCCTGCTCAACTTCCTATCCATAGTCGTGCGGCGGCGGCCCAGAGGCTCAACGCTCAACCTGAACGACCTGAACGTGGAGTATACTACGCCGTTTCACATCGACAAACGAATCCGACAGGATGGCGTACCAAACGTCACATCAAGCGAAAATATTTGCGCCAGAGCAATCAACGCTATGCCGCAATAGATAACATGGCGACGAAATGGGCTATGTTGCCCTTAGCATTTGGCTCTCTCATCTTTATTCTCATCATGGCTTCTGTACTGGTAACGTTTACGGCGGTTGTTGGCGCGACGCAACAGCGCTATCAACAGCAGGTAACGACCCTTGATGACATCTTGCCACAAGATAGCCTGAAAATGTATGACTCGCATGGTACCACGCTCTATCAGGCAATCGATCAGGGACTACAAACATCGGTGCCACTCGCAAAAATTTCTCCGAATCTCGCCCATGCTGAAATCGCCATTGAGGACCAATACTTCTACACAAATCCCGGCTACGACATCACAGGTATTGTACGTGCTGCTCTCTCCGATCTCACGAAGGGGCATGTCGTTTCCGGTGGTAGCACGATCACGCAGCAGGTGATTAAGAATGCAATTGTCGGCAATCAAGAGACTGTGATACGTAAACTACAAGAAATTATTCTTGCGCCTGCCGTGTCGCGCCAATACACAAAAGAGCAGATACTCTCGATGTATCTCAACACGACTTACTATGGTGAGCAAGCGTATGGAGCCGATGCAGCCGCATTTACCTACTTCAATCTGCATGATACACCAAAGGCAACGGCAGCCTCACAACTCGATATTGCACAGGCAGCGACGCTAGCAGGTATTCCCAGCGCACCAATTGGACGTGACCCATATCTACATCCTGTTGCGGCCCATCAGCGCGTACAAGAAGTATTGCAACAGATGTATGTACAGGGCTATATCACGCATGACCAGGAAGAGTCAGCGTTACTCGAAACGCAACAGGCGAATTTTTTGCATCATGGTGGAATTCAAAATACACTCGCGCCACACTTCGTGCGCTACGCCCTCAACGAATTAGCACAAGAACTGCATGTCAAAATTCCTGACCTCTCACGTGCTGGTCTGGTTGTCTCGACCACGCTTGACCTGCCGTTACAGGACAAAGTTTTGAAGATCGCACAGGGACACATTGCCGCGCTTGCAAAGGCACACAATATGTCGAACGCGGCTGAGGTACTCATCGACTATCACAATGGCGATATCCGCGTTCTGCTGGGCAACATCAACCCGAATGATCCACGTACAGGTGCCTTCGACGTAGCCTCACAGGGCTATCGTCAACCCGGCTCTTCGTTCAAACCTTTCATCTACGCCACCGCTTTCTCGCATGGTGTCAGCCCTGGCGATCCAGTATTGGACGGACCCCTTTCGGTACAAATGTGTTGTGGTCTTCCTGCTTATGTGCCGCATAACTACGACCTGCGCTATCACGGCCTAATTACGTATCGTTATGCTCTGCAAAACTCATTCAACATTCCAGCCGTCAAACTGGTGATGAAAACAGGCGTTGACGAGTCGCTACACACAGCCCAGGTCATGGGTATTAATAGCTATCAAGGGACGCCTAACTATACTATCGTGCTTGGTAGTCTTGGCGTGCATCTGCTCGACGAAACCTCCGCATATGGTGTGTTTGCGAATGGCGGTGTGCATGTTGCCGCCCATGCCATCAATACTGTGACGGACATACAAGGACATGTTATTCTTCATGTACTGCCTACAGGCAAACGTGTCATCTCGAAACAGACCGCGTTCCTGATAACCAACGTGTTGAGCGACAACACATCGCGCACCTACGAGTTCGGCAAGTGTAGTGCCCTCGACCTGCACAGCAGCACAGATACGGAGTGTTATCTCGGCAATCCCGGTACCATTCGTCCAGCAGCCGCGAAGACAGGAACCTCAACAGATTTCCGCGATAACTGGACCGTTGGCTATACCAGTGATTACGTCATGGGCGTCTGGGCAGGCAACAATGATAACTCGGCGATGGTCAATGTGACGGGTGTCGATGGTGCCGCCCCCATCTGGCATGATAGTCTTTTATTGGCGGAGCAGGGTCAGCCCATCGTTGGTTTCTCCAATCCTGGCGGTGTTGTCAAAAAAACCGTGAGTTATGGTGGCATTACAACAACCGACTGGTATCTCAAATAGATAGAATATAGGATAGAAGATGCAGAAACTGCCAGAGCAAAGCTCTGGCAGTTTCTGCATCTTCTATCCTATAAAAAAAAACATTACACTGTTGCCGAACAATAAGTGGGCAATGTCCCGCTAAACTTGTCGGGATGTACAATTTGCGCTACACAGCGTAGCCCTTCGACGATACGCGGTCCTGGTCGCTGCATGATATCGACGTTGACGTGATACACTTCGTGGTTCTTGACGGCGGCGATATTGCCCCAGTTGGGCCGTTTGTAGACGGCACTGGCATTGCCACCGTAGGCCGGGTCCTCAGTGAGAATGATGTACTGTGGATTCGCACTGATAACGGCCTCGTCCGTCACCTGTGGATAGCCGCCATTGCTCGTGTTGTTATGAAAGATGTTACTAGCACCTGCGTCCTGCGCCAGTTCGTCACCAAAGGAAGTACCGCCAAAGACGAATGGTTTGCCTGGAGTACTATCGTCAACCTCTAACATAATCGGTGTTGCGGTCGTACCTTTCACCGCTGCTTTGGTCTGATCAATCTGCTGTTGCATCTGCTTGGCAAGCGCATTGGCTGCATCCTGTGTAAAGGTGAGGCGTCCTACAAGCGTGATTGCCTGCAACGTCTGTGTTAGATTCGTGAGTTGCAGATCAACAACATTCATACCAAGCTGCTTGAATTGCGTATCATACTGCTTAGTCTCGCCTCCATAGCTCAATACAAGGTCGGGCTTCAACTTGACTATCTGCTCGATGTTGAACTTGCCAACAGCACTTGAAACTTTGGGCAGTGCGGCCAAACTCGCGGGATAGTTGGTGTAGTAGTCAACACCGACGACGCGCGTATCGAGATGTAACGCGCCAAGAATTTCGCTGGTACTTGGCACCAGCGAAACAATGCGTTGTGGTGCCTTTGTGGGAAAGACAATCGGTGTGCCGTAGGCATCAAGGGCGGGGGCCGCTGTTGCCGTAGCCTGTGTTGCCGAACCGCCTGTTGTGGTCCCCTGTTGACCACATGCCGCCAGCAAGAATAGAAGCGAACATAAGAGAAAGATGTAGGGGCCTGATTTGGTATGGTTAGAAGTGATGACACGAGTGTTCATCCAGCATTACCTCCTGCAGAAATGCTTTCATGCCCACCTTGCGTCTGATGGAGAGTCACCGGAAGACGGCACATATAGGAGTATGTGCGGGATTACGTCCTTGTCTCGGTACACGTTCCTCATGCCGCGAAGGATCGTGAGCAAAACTCACAGGGCAGGTCTCCTGGCTCCTGGCTTCAAACGCGGCCTATCTTGCCTTCCCATCCATTGTATGTAGGACAGTGACATTTACCGATAGATAAGCTGCTCACCAGTTACAGTAGCGCGACTGCGCCGGACTTACACCGACTTCCCTATTATGCCCCGGCACTGTGCCGAGGCCACCCTGTGAGAATACATTGAATTCTGTTGTCTAAGTAGTATATGAGAGAATGCTTTGTGTTGTCAAACAACACGATGGCGGTACTCGAACGAGTACCGCCATCGTGTTGGGGGAAGGTAGTAGCAGGAGATCACAAGGGTCTCCTCTACATATACTATTCTGGCTTATGCAGCAACCGCAAAAATGTAGTTGCTCCAGTTTGCAAACTGATCGCCGTTGCCAGCGATATACTGAGTTGCAAACCAGATGGCTTTACCAGAGGCATCAAGCTGTCCGGCGGAGTAGTCGCCCCAGCGACCGGGACCACCAACAGCGGTGAAGCCATTGTCAGGTGCGGCACCAGCGGCAGCTACGTTGATATCACCAAAGTTCTTTGCGCTCTTAGAACGCACAATGTAACCAGCACTTGGAAATGTTCCTGGTCCAGTGAATGAGAACGCGATAGCGGTGGTGCCGCTCGTTGCGTGTTCAATTTGTGGGTAGAGCAGTTCCAGCCCTTGCTTCGCAATGTATCCCTGGCCTGCAACAGTAGTGCTGGCCGAGATCGCATTGCCGGAAAGCTTGGGTGTGATATCGAACCATGCGATACCAGCGCGGATAGAGGTATCACCTGGAACGTTGACAGCGGTAGTTAACGTTGTGTACAAGTGTCCACCGATATACTGAAGGTTTTGCAATGCATCGCCATCGGTCTGAATGAGACCCGATGTTGGTTGTGCATAGAAAGAATTGAAACCAACAGGAGTCTGAGCAGTGGTGGAATTGATAAACGTCTCCGTGTTGACGACGGTAGCAGAGAGTGTTGGCAGTACGCCACTGGCGATCTTATCACGATTGGTGAGTGCCCACACGCCCAGAGAGTTACCATAGACGTTATTGGGATCGATTGAGTTCGCGAAGTATTCAGCCTTAGCAGAGCCATAGGAAGCGGCGGGCTGCAAGTGATAGGCCAGTGTTCCACCAACGCTCAAGTTCGAGAACTTGGCAACGTTCGGTGTTGCCACACCACCGATCAAGTCAGATTTCGCAACGGCATAGATGATCGAACCGTTGAAGCCAGTGCCAGAGAGCTGAAATTCATTTGGTACAAAGTAAATGTTGTACTGATCGGTACCAAGAATGGTAAAGTCAGGTAGACATGGGCAACCAGCAGCACTGGCATCGGTTACGTCGAAGCGATATTCCGTCCAAGCTGTTGTAGCAGGATTGCCAGCGTTGATAGATATATCAACGTGTGACGCGGAACCATTAGCCAACGTAACCCAGATCAGAGCAATCCAGAGATGGCTAGAGGCATCATAGTAGGCGCGAGGATCACTTACAATGTTGGTCAGGTCTTCGTTGAAGAAGCCACCACCACCAACGGTTGCCAACGGAAAAGGTCCAGCGACACGTGCGCCATTAGCAGTGTAAATAGCACCTGTCAGGTTGACAAGGTTCACAGCATAACCATTGCTTGCTGCCAGACCTTCGTCAGGTGGCTCAAGATCGAACCCACCAGTTGCGTTGCTATTGTCAACAGCACTTACGCCCTGAAAGCCTGTTTTGAGTGTTCCGGCTGCAATTTTTGAACTATTCACACTAGGACGTGCAACACTGCTAACACGTGCCTTGCTGTTGGCTGCAGGATGTGGGCGATAGGGCATGACAAGATGTTTGCCTGTAGTTGCGTTACTCTTTACAAGCGATGCAGCACTGACAGCACCAACACGCTTAGCAGTTGTCAATTGTCCTTTGTAACTCGCTGCTGCGTTTGCAGCTTTAGCAGTAGTACCCCTGACTGCTCCTGTGGCAAAGAAAGCACCAACCATAGCGGTAAGCGCAACGAGCGAGAGGAATATGCTCATCTTTGAGCGGCGGGAAGAGAAGCTCATTGAGATTTTGCCTCACTTTCACAAAAAGTGTAATACATAGTCTTCCTGACGTAAGCGCAGAGATGCCCCCAGACATCATCACTGTGATCAGAAAGAAGAGGAAAGTAAAGATTCTACAAGAAGATAGAATCACTGATGCAAGTATACCTTATATTTATTCCGTAGGGAAGTAGCAATTTCTTAACCTTTTTCCACTTTAACAACACAAAATAACCCCTTTTCGCTACCTGATACATAATGAAATATGTAAAATATGTAACCATTGAGTTGTAGCGTATGTATAATTGAAGTTTTGTTGTCTTTTTCAAGTGTTCAAAGCGTTGCTTTTTCGTGCAATTGCTTAATGTCTACGCCAAGCCCGGCAATCATAAGGTACACACGGTCCGCATCCTGTGCGATACGCTGGTTCATCCAACCAAGGAGATCGCGATATGCTCGGCTCAGTGGATGCATTGGCACAATGCCCAGACCGACCTCGTTGGTGACGATAATCACAGTCTTTCCAGGTGCCAGGAAACGAATAGCGGAAAGTAGAGTTTCGATATCGGCAAGAACTCCATCATTATAGGCATGTTGCAGTTGCACATCGTCTCCCTCAATCGTGCTACTATGCTGTGCCATCCAGTTCGAGAGCCAGAGCGTTATACAGTCGAGCAGAATCACATCGGCTTCGTCACTCGCTTGTGTTATTGCTGCCACGAGGTCAAGCGGTTCCTCTATTGTTATCCATGTGACGGGACGTGATGCCTTATGTCGCATGATACGGTTCCGCATATCTTCGTCGCTCGCGGTAGCTGTCGCGATAAATGCAATGCGCTTCTCACTTGTTGCGGCCAGACGTTCCGCGAAGGTACTTTTGCCGCTTCTCGCACCTCCCAATACAAGGATGAGGCGCGAGAATTGTTGCTGTTGGGTCATGATGTAATTTCCCTTTATAAAAACCTGTGCATGCATACGAGCAATAACAACACTACAACCTCGGTGATTTCCTCTATCGCGCCGTAACTATCGCCTGTCAACCCGTTGATGAGACGGGTTATCCAGTGACCGAGCAAATAAGCAAGCAAGGTTGCAGTTCCCCAGGCAAGTACACCCACGAGGTGCCCGACAAGTGCAGCGATCAAGAGTGAAGATGCGCCAGCAGTTATGAGGCGTGGCATGGTGACGCTTTGCCGAAAGGTCACACCTAAGCCTGTGGAACGTGCCGAGGGGAAGATACGCAATGCCAACACCATTGCCCAACGTGCGCTGGGCAGGATTATGAACAAGGCCAGTGCAAGGGTACGTGGCTCCATGCTGGCGAAGAGCGCGAATTTGAGCAGTAGCACACAAATCCCACCAAGTACACCAAAACTGCCGACGCGACTATCACGCATGATTTCCATACGGCGTTCGGATGTACGTCCTCCTAATAAGCCATCACACGAGTCCATCAGGCCATCGAGATGTAAGCCGCCCGTCAATAGCACCAGTGCTACCACTAGCAATGCCGCCAGCGCAAGAGAGGGGATTTGTACAAAGTTGAAAAATCTCTGGACGAGGTAGAGCAACACTGCAAGCAATAGTCCGACACATGGGAAATAGGCACTGCCGAGCTTCAGATGCGCGATATCTGTAGTATTATCGTTCGTATCGAAACGGTGTGGTGGTCCAGGGAGCGGAATTACGGAAAGAAACTGTGTTGCCGCTACGAGTTCTGCATACTGGTCGAAGAATTTCGCAAGCAGTTCGTGTAGCATAGTCTACAACAATTCCAGTTCGCGCTTGAACTCCGCGAGATAGCTACGCATGAATGCAGTACGCTGTTGTGCCAGGGCGCGTCCAGTCTCAGTCAACATCGTTGCCTCCAATTTCAGCAATTTCGAGTAGAAATGGTCGAGCATATAGTGCTGATCGTCGAGCGTGTGCTGCTGCCCGAAGGGGTCTTGTGGATTGTAAGAGCGCGTTTCTGGTGTGCGTCGCACGGCACCTGTGATAGCCCAGCGTAGAATGCCGATTGCGCCTAAGCCATCTAAGCGGTCGGCATCACGCACGATTCGCGCCTCCTGTGTATGCGGCTCGACTCCACGACTGAAACTGTGCGCGATAATCGCGTGCAGAATCGCCTCTTGTTGAGTTTGTGGAATCCTATGACTTTTCATCAAATCAGTGGCAAGTGTTACGGAAAGGTCAGCATGATGGCCCATCTCGCTATAGAGTGCAGTGCGACCTAAATCATGCAGCAAAGCCGCCATGCCCACGATAAAGCGATTCCCTTGCTCACGTCCTGCAATGTAAAGTGCTAATGTGTAGACGCGACCGACATGTTCCCAGCCATGTGCGAGATCGTCTATGCCTGTAAAACGTTGCTCTACCTCTGTATAGACGGCAGATAGCACCTGTGATTCATCAAAAACTGTTTTGCTCTGTTCCATATGCTGAAAATAACTCTTCTTTCATGCGTTTATACCAATCCGGTGGAATGTTCTTCATTATACCAGTAAGGTTGCATGACAGGGACAAGCCCTGTCACTACTATATCAGCTTGCGCCGTTTTTACGTGTATAGTAGTGACAGGGCTTGTCCCTGTCATGCTCTCTTCATTTCCTAGATTTATTTTCCAAATCGCTGCAACCTGTGCTACACTGTGCATGATATGCTCATTATTTACAATAAGCTAAAGGAATATAGATGACACAATCGGAACAGGGATGGCGCGTGCTATCCACCTCGCAGGTACTGAATGCAATACATTTGAGAGTTCGTAAAGAGAGTGTTTTACTGCCAAATGGTATGATAATCCCCGATTATTACATCATCGAAAATCGTGGTTGGGTTGGTATTGTGCCTATCACTGCGGACGGTCGCTTCCTTATCAACAATCAGTACAAGCACGGTATCGGCGAATACGTGCTAGAGTTTCCTGCTGGCGGTATCGAAGAAGGCGAGGACGATCCCCTGGTAGCGGCGAACCGTGAACTGATGGAGGAGAGCGGCTATAGTGCCGAGCCTGACAAGATAGAGCTACTGACCGAGATGATTGCCAACCCAACCGGAGCAGTGACGCGCATCTGGTGGTATCTCGCCCACGATGTTCGCAAGACAGGTGAGCAGAAGCTTGACCCCGCCGAAGAGATCGAGAACACGCTCGTTACTCCTGGTGAACTGCTGGGGCTGATTCACTCTGGAAAGTTCTCGGTTCAGGGGCAGGTTGCGGCTGCGTATATGGCGATGGAGAGACTGGGGCTGTTGAAAACGACGTTTTAGACAAACTTTACAAATGCATTCCACGTTTTCTATTAAAATCTCTCCGACCAGCCACCCACCTTATTTTACTTCCCTCAACTAACGACAGAATATGTATTTGACAGCCAAAGTGACAGCCATAAGCCCTATTTTGCTAAAAAAAACTACGTCGGTAATCTTAGCAGAAGTGCTGTGTGGTGCTGTAACGAAACCAGTTAGAGGCTATTCAACGGAGCGACAAGGAGTATGATATACTTCAGGCAGTGACATTGTAGAGATGAGAAGAAAACCCTTTTCATTCTGTTCATATACGTCTCGTGTATAGTACTCTCAGAGTTGCCTTCTGACCATGTGCATCACCTGAAGAAGTGAGCTACCATCATGACTGAAACGTTCGCTGTTTCTCATCAGGCCCCCCGAATATCTCTCGAAGACGGCTCTGCCTCTCCAACACTTGTTCTCTCCAGCGCAAAGGCAGGCTGGAAAGGACTTGTTGCACAGGTGTACAATGAGCCAATGGATGTCGAGGAGGTCATTGCTCCTACCATTCCTGAGATTGCACTGGTGCTGGTCACGAGCGGAGCAATGCACATGGAGCAACGAGACACGAATGGGCCGTGGGAAGAACTTCACATTCGCGAAGGGGACTTGTTTCTGACTCCTGGTGGTAGAGCACCTTCCGATTTGCGCTGGCGAAGTCTTTCTTCCGATCCCATCCAGACCCTCCATCTGCATCTGAATACTCATCTGGTTTCCCAGATTGCTCATCACATTGGAGATGGCGATCTCACTCATCTGGATGTCATGAAACGTTCTGGATTTCAAGACCCACTCCTGACACAGATCGGACTCGCGCTGCAACGAGAACTGAAGCAACACACTCTCGCCGACACCCTGTACGCGGACACCGCCGCTCAAATGCTTGCCGTCCACCTCTTGCGATACTATACCTCTTCGGACATCGCTCTCAAAGAGACTTCGCATGGTCTCACACGCTCCCAAGTGAATAGGGTGACAGACTTCATTCTTGTTCACCTTCGTCAGGATCTCTCGCTTGCCGTGTTAGCTGAGCAGGTTGGCTTCAGCCCCTACCATTTCACACGCCTGTTCCGACAGGCGACAGGGAAAAACCCGCACGCCTATGTGCTGAGCAAGCGAGTCGAGCAAGCGCAACGTTTGCTCAACACAACGAATATGCCTCTTGCTCAGATCGCATTAGAGGTGGGATTTCCCAATCAGAGCTACTTCACGCAGGTCTTCAAGCAGCGTCTGGGTCTCACTCCACGTGCCTATCAACAGCAATGTTCCCACAATCGCACGTTTTGAACACGATTCGCACGAACACGAAAGACGGCCTCATTGCTTCCGCATTATCATAGAAGCATGATGGTGGTGCAGATGTGCATCAATCATCCTGTCTTCATGAACTAGGAAAGGAACACACTGATGGCACTTCAACTTGCGATGGTCGGCCTTGTTGTCCAAGATATGAAAACATCGCTAGCGTTTTATCGACATCTCGGCTTGGCTCTTCCCGAAGGCGGCGAAAATCAGCCGCATGTCGAACTCAAAATGGAAAGCGGACTGACCTTCTTTTGGGATACGGTGTTTGTCCAGATGTATGATGCAGAGCGAGTTCCAGCATCAGGCGGCTATCGTGTCATGCTGGAGTTCTTCCTGCCAAGTCGAACCGAGGTTAATGCGAAATACGCAGAACTCACAGGTCTAGGCTACCAGGGGTATCGTTCTCCCTTTGAAACCTCCTTTGGAGCGTATTTTGCGATGGTCAATGACCCTGATGGAAATACCGTCCTTCTTTCCGCCTAGTGTCGCTGTATTCATCCATGCCTGCATCAGCAGAAAGGACATCTTCATGGTCATCCCTACTCCTCTCCTGCACCGAACATTTCGTATCACGGTTGATATCGAGGCGATGGTCAATGCGATGCCTCGTGACGTGGCAAATTCTACTGGAGAGTCTCTCCACTTCCATCACACACTTGTACAGATGAACTGGACATGCGGCAACAAGCACGACGTGTCCAGTTTCGCTTTCGTCGTAATCCAGATGCGTACCTCGCAACTCTTGAGAAAAAGCTTCTTCAGCTAAGATTGCCGACGTAGAAAAAAATGGGCGAAAGCATTAATTGCTCTCACCCAATATGATCTCTTTCTAATATCTATTCTTTACTATGTTCATCATTTTTTTCGTCTTTGAAGAGATCATCCCATTTATTCATTGCGTCCTGCTGCATAGACGGTATGACATGCGAGTAGGTATCCATTGTCATATTGATCGTGCTATGTCCCAGCAATTCTTGCACTACTTTGGGGTGAATACCCATACTTAATAAAATGGTAGCTGCACTGTGACGTAAGTCATGAAAACGCATATTGGGCAAACCAGCGTCCTTGAGAAGCTTGTTGAAAAGAACTCTAAGATACTGGACATGCTGGAATTGACCTATTGTGTTGGGGAAGACCAAGTTATGGTCATGCCACCTTGCTGCCGCTTTTTGGCGTCTTTCATCCTGGCGTTTTTTGTGCTGCATCAACATAACAATCACGAGAAGAGGAAGTGTAATTCTTCGCCTACTTTTCGCCGTCTTTGGCTCGCTTTCAACGTATCCATGTTTCGGGTAAAAGCTTACCGTCCGTCTTATAGAGAGGCTTGTATTTTCAAAGTCGATATCAGACCAACGAAGGGCCAACATTTCGCCTTTCCGCATACCTGTAGCTAATGCCAGGGTTAGCAATGCTTCTATACGGTGCCCCTTTGCAGTCTCTAATAGTGTATGTGCCTGCTCTTGTGTCAACACCTGCACCTCATGTTTGGCTATGCGTGGAGGGGTCACTAAATCACAGACGTTTCGGACAACATAACCTGAGCGTATGGCTTCTTCTAACGCTTTGTGCAGAACCGCGTGAATAGTTCTTATTGTTGCTGGGGAAAGCCCCTCATTCGACTTCTGGGCATAGAGCGATCTTACATGATCTGCTGTCAATTTTTGCAATTGCACATGTCCAAGTGTTGGAACAATATGGTTTTTTACACGCGTTTGATACCGTATGTACGACCCTAAACGGAGCGTCGGCTTCTGAACGGCCTCTAACCAGTGTTCCAGATACCGCTTCACGGTCAGTTGTGGCCCCACTACAAGCGTACCTTGCTTTTGCTCGTAGAGAGCCGTGTTTACCTTGTCTTGTACTTCCTGCTTGGTCTCACCGTAAAAGTATTTGCGTTTGCGCTTGCCATCGCCGGACTCTATATTGATACTTCCGGCCCAGCGTTTATCATTGCGGAGGTACACGGCACCTTCGCCGCGTCCTCGTCGTGGTGTTTTCTTGCTTTTCTTCGTTGCCATGATCTTCTCTCCTTACTCTATGCTATTTTGTTACAGGTGTGTTGCTGTATCCATTGCTGCAATCCATCAAAGGGCACGCGTTTGATATTGCCCAGCTTGACGTAGGGCAACCCTTCATAATTGATGAGGTCGTAGACCTTGCTTTTGCCAAGTCCCATTGAGGCCGCAACCTGGGGAATAGTCAGCAAAAGCGTCGGTGTTGGGGCTGATGCTGTTGTCTTGCGTCTACTCATGGGACACATCCTTTCCTGTCTGCTCAAGGTTTAGGGCTTGCTCAAGCGCGTTGTGGACCCGCTCGCCCCCAGCCTCCTGGACAAATCGAAGCCACGCCTCATATCCCGCTTGTATGCGGTAGGTTGCCATCTTCAATTCGGGGAAATCTAAACGCTGTCCACATTCCATTAAAAAGCGGTGGTGTTCGCATCGTTCACACCACCACAACCCAGCACTAAAATGAGTTGCCGCCGCTTTGTGAGCCACTTTATAGAACTTTTCCCATTTCGTGATGCATGTAGGGTTATGTAGGGTCTGTGTAGGGTCTATGTAGGGTGCGAGTCTACTAGACGGTCCCTTTACATTGGCTTCTCGTGCGGGGTTAGAGGAAGACACAGCGATGGGAGATGTAGGGTGTGTAGGGACTTTCCTCTTCTTTTCCTCTATAGAAGAAGGCAATTGTTCATTTATAGCTACTTTAGGGAAACTGCCTTCACACCCTACATCATACTGTCTCTCTTGGGGGTCTCGGTACGCTTCTGGTGCGGTTTCAGAGGGTATGTAGGGTTTATGCTGCTCTTCTAACGTCCCTACATTATCAGGGGCAATGAGACCAATACCCTCGTAAATGACACCTGTAGTGATGCGCTTCTTCTCAAACCGTTTGCTCATATCCTCGCCAAACAGCTTGATATTCATTCCTCGCCCGAACTGGCTCTCCTCGCACCATTTTTTATAGACATCGTAGAGGGTCTGCGCCTTGACCCAAGCATCCGGGGCCACACAGCAACACTCTTGAATGAACAGCAAAACACGGTCCTCTTCATCTCGGTACTTGCTCGTTGCCATCCGCACCGATTCCGGCACCGCTAGCCCCTGACGTTGCCACGCCAAACATCCACGCACCAGCCACGCGAGAATACCACTACACTCCTCTTTCAGTTTGCTGCCCAGCGTCGCATCTTTCTTGCGCTCGTTGACTTGCCGCGGCACGTCCACAAAGCGCATCCCAAAGTCGATTAAACACACCCGCTCCCACGCCGCTTTGTCTTTGGCGTCCACATGCGGCTTGTAATTGGTCATCAGCAGCAGCTTGTGCGTCGGCTTGAAGGTGTAGTAGTCTTTGGCGTACAGGGGTCGCGTCGAGATGTCGCCCCCGCCGGAGAGTTGTTTGATGAGGGCCACATTCAGCTTATCGCCTTGCCGCGTCTCACTTCCCCACACCAACCGCTTCCCTTGCAGATCGGACAAGTGCGGCGTCGCGGCCCCTCCTGCTTTGAACTTATCCTGAGCAACAAACACATCGTTACTAATGGCCCCTACAAGCGGCCCCAGCACATCGGCCAGGATACCAAGTAAGGTATCTTTGCCGTTGCGCCCTTCTTCGCCATAGAGGATAGGGAACACATGATCTTGCGTAGACCCTGTGATACCATAGCCGAATAAGCGATGCAGAAACGCTGTAATCGCCTCGCGGTCCTGCTTGTCCTCAAACACTTCGGCTAAGAATTGCTCAAAGCGTAAACACGTAGCGTCTAGGCTCGTCCATTCTGTTGGGCACACAGTACGGATGTAGTCCCCTGGTTCTCCATCGCGTCGCGTTCCTGTGTGTAAATCGACCACACCGTTGGGCACGGCTAACAACCAGGGGTTGCGATCCCACACCTCCGACGTGACGCCGATCAAGGATTGCACATAGGCCAAGACATTCACGGTGCGCTTGGTGGTGCGTAACGTGTTGGCGCGTGCGTGTAGATCGTTGATCTGGCCCACCAGGGCTTTCAAGTGTCGCTTGAGGCCGTCAAGCGACACTCCAGCGTCACTTCCCTTGTGCCCTTCCTGTTGTGCCGTCTGAATGCGGTGTTCCAGGTCTGCCTGCTCGACGTTGAGATCAGCCGCCGCTTTGAGATACAAGCTACCCAACACTCCGGCGACCAGTTGGCGCACCTTGCCTGTGCTATCCTTCTTCCACGCGTGCCCGTGCCACAAGTACCAATCCTTCTCACTGTGGTCATAGACCACTTGTCCTCCAAACACGTCGGCAAAGTAGAGCGCATCGCCCCACTCGTTCTGATCGAGGTACGCGAGGACCTTCTGGACAGACACCTCTTTGGGTGTCACTTGAAAAGGCTTGCGTCCCCTCGCGTGCGTGTTCCCCAACACGCGTTGCTGCGTCGCGATCTGCCCTAAGAGATGCTCGATATCTTGTTCTACTTGGTGTTTGGTGCGCTGCGGGTCGTACACCACGTCGCAACACGTCAACGCTTTGGCAATGGTGCGCTCTCCGTAGGTCATCGCCCCCCGTCGCTCGTCCCATTTCTCTCGATAGAGTGCGCTGCTACGAAAGAGGCGGTCTATCCGTGGTGCATCCTTCCCTGTCCAGAAGGCGAGCATGGCACACAAGGCGAGGTCTGCTTCTGAGGCGGATGTGCCTCCAAGCGTTCCCTGATGATAGAGAGCGGTAAACTTGCCCCCGTTGGCGGCGGTCTCGGCCTTGTGTAAGAGATCGGCGTCCGTTGTGGGCGTCGCGGTGCGTGCATGTGGAGAGATGCTTCCCGTTGCCATCGGAGGAGACGTGAACGACTTGTAGAGGGACGTGAGGGCCTCTTGTCGCACCTCTAGCGTCTCTGGTGTTCCATCAAGATACCTCTCTGTGATCGTGAAATAGCGTCCCTTGTCGTACATCTCGATAGCCGCCTCTGGGTGACGCTTCCCTTTGAGCAGACGCCGCGTTCCCTTATGCTCTGGCAAGGTGCCACGCATAAGAATATGGATACCTTCGTCGTTGGGGGAGCGTTCGCTGTAACTGTTGAGGGCGTCCAGATAGGCTTGTGCCCACGCGTCCACGTTGCCGTGTTCATCAATGCAATGGTCCAGATCAACCCCCGTGATCGAACCATCGAACATGTAGCCAAGTCCATCATAGGTGTTCGCCTGGCGCTGTAACGCTTCTCGTGCCTCGCGGTACGTCGTCCACGTTGTTGCATCGTCGGACTTAGCGCGGGTGCCAGTATGAACGTTATAGGGTATTTTTGTGATCTTGCCGTTGCGCTCTTCACGCCGCCAGCACACCCAATTCGGGTGTGCTTGCAGTTCGACTAAAGCGGCTGGCATGGAGGTTTCACTGATCTGTTTAGGCATAGGCGTACTGCCTCTCCTGCTGTGGGACAAGAGGTGTTGAAGATACTTGCGCCCCTAGCAGTGTATGGATTGCAGCTTTGGGATAGCGGCCCCCGTAGTTGCTACGGCCCGTTAACTGCACACAGGGAAGCTTGCCGGATGCAACCCAGCTACGCAGAGTGCTAGGACTGACCCCAAAGAGGGTACTGGCCTCTTTGGGGCTATAGGTCGTTGCCTTAATACGTTCCTCTTCCTGGACCAGATCATCAACGGCTGTTTTCCAGTAAAGGTCTTGTACCCCGTCTAAGGTGCGCCGTACAACCGTGATGCCAGTACGCAAGGCCCAATCCTGAAACCCTGTGAGAGACAACCCTAGACACGCCGCCGCCTGCTGTGTGGTATAGTAGTCGCGTGCAATCTCTGCTTGTTCGCATGCGATCTCTTCCACTTCCTCGCGTGCGTAACAGCTACGTGGGTACTTGGCATTGGTCGAGCGGTGTAAGCGTCCTTCACGCACCCAACGCGGCACACTTGATACCGCAATCCCTAAGCGTTTCGCCGTTTCCTCGACGGTATAGTAATGCTGTGTGGCCTCGGTGCGTTCCTGCACCAAGCGATCTACTTCCTCTTTAGGATAGAGGCCCCCGTAGTTCTCGCGCCCTGGCACCTGCACGCGGGTTAATTTCCCTGCTAGCACCCATACATTCACGCCTTCCCGCGACATCCCTAGCCGCGCCGCCGTGTCTTCACTGCTATAGTAGTCGCGCCGGATGCGTTCCTGTTCGTGTGCCAGGGCGTCAATTTCGGCTTTGCGATAGACGCCGAGGGTGTCAGTCGAGGCCAGCACATACCGCGTGATGAGACCTTTACGGATGCGTTCCGCAAACGCCGTGTCTGAAAAACTCAACACAAGAGCCGCTTCTGTCGCGCTGTAGTAGTCCGGCGAGGTTTTGAGCGGCACCCCTTCCTGCAAGGCTTGCAGAACCCGTTGTTCGAGATTGTGGTACGTCTGGGCACATCCTCCCAGCACGTCGGCAATCTCTTGATAGTTGCGAGGGCGTTGATCGTCGGGGTCCAGTCCGTAGCGCAAGCGCATGGCACGCTGTTCTCGTTCAGGCAGAGAACACAACAAACGTTCCGCCCGTTCCTGTGTCGCCGCGTTGGGCGCACAGGGGGACGGTGCCTCTACACGGTCATACAAGGGGCGGTCATCATCGCCGTCAGGGATAGCACCCAAGCTGTGAGCATCCAGACAACGGGAAAGCGTTCCGTCGGCTTTGGCACGGCGGTACTCTTCTGCAGAGAGCGCAATCGCCCCCGATTGATAGTAACAGCCAAGCAAGGCATAGCGAATGTAGGAGCCAGCATAGGCACTAAAATCTCGGTGTTTGGGAGGCGAAACTCGGCACTTCTGCACACACTCGATCAAGGCCATGTTTCCCGTCTGAATGAGATCAAGCAACGAGACGCGACTATAGCCGCGCATCGCGACATTATATCGATACAGGCTACTCGCAATGTGAACAACCAGCCGTAACGACCCCTCAATCAATCGCTGGGCGATCTGTTCACCTTCGTGTGCAGGAAGCTCGTCCTGTTGCACGAGGGCGAGCCGATCAAGGAACGCATCATCCTGTCCGGCGTCGAGAGGAGCAAGGTGTGCAATGTCTTGGATGTACTGATGATAGGCGTCTGGTAACACCGTTGCGGTAGCAGTGAAAAGCTGAGTCATGATCGTGGTTGTCTCCTCTCGTCGGCTGGCATCGTCTCGTCGGTGGTAAAAAACGCATCAGAGGCAACGGTGCCGTCGGGATTAATCGCTAAGGTCATGGTGATAAGGGGAAGTTCGTCACTCACACTCACGGTGTAGCTGTAGGTAGTCCCGCCGTCGGCTAAGCGTGCGGTTCCAGCAAGGCGAATATAGGGCAAGGGATAGCACTGAAAACGCATCGAGCGTTGTTTCATGGTCATGCTCGTACCTCCACATCGTTGAGTAAACCGAGTTTGTCGGTGGTGAGGCCGTAGAGAAGACAGAGGTATTTTTGATAAAAGAGCGAGGGTCGCGCCGTTCCACATTCCCAGCGACTAATACGCTCGGCATTAATCCCAGCATCATCGTGTCCGTGTGCAACACATAGTGTGTAGAGTTCGTCGGCTACGTCCTGCTGAGTCCATCCGCGTAGCAAGCGTTGGTATTTGAGAGGTGAAAGCACAGTCGGGGACGTGTGTCCGACATGTGCAGGCGTTAAGACATGTGTTATCATTTGTATGTGACTCCTTGATAGGTGTCCATCAGGCTCGTCTTGGAATGTTGAGACCTGATGAACGCTGTAGACAAACGCGAGTTATCCAACACCGACCTGTGTGTTGGTAGCACATGGGTCGGTCCTTTTCTGTCATCACGGCCCCTGGTTCTGCTGGGGGCCTTCAAACAGCTTAATTGGCCTTCCTCTTCGCCTCCGCGCCAAGTGGTTCATTTCCTCAAAGATACGCTTCTGTGTCAGTGGAGGAAGACTTCCGAGCCGTTCCTCAGCCTCCGGCACTTTGCACATCAACCCCCCAACGAGAATAGCGTGGCCGTAGCGCGTCTTGCGAAACTTATCAGAGATGCCCGTTGGAAACGGGGGCCACAAAGGATAGCGGATAGCTTTGGCCTCGTACCACTTGTTTTGGTCAAGGGCATAGCAGGGGACATGGAGACACGAGTCATGCGTTCCCACCACCGCAAGCGTGATCTGTTCGACACCAGGGGTGATATTAAGAGAGTAGTGATACCAGTCACTGGAACGGCCTAAGAACACGGCGCGATAGACCGCCCCGCTCCGTTCCACCTGAGCGGTGTACTTGGTGTAGCTGGTCCCCTTGACGATAGACAGACCACGTGCCATACCTTGCAGCGTTTGCACCAAGACATCTACATGGCTGTACCCTGTAAAGCGTCGGTTCTCAAAGGCATTGGACATTGCGCTACTCCTCTCTTAGAAATGCACTACGGAACGTTAGGCGGGTTCTGTGGGGTGTTGTTTGGCGGCGGTAGCTGCTGCGGGTTGAACTTGTTCTCTACTTCCCGTAAGGCCGCGTCAACGGCGATAGTCAGGATACGATTAGAGAGGTTGTTCTTTTGCCGCTTGTCTTTGAGGTCGGCTTGTGCTTGCTCAACCTGAAGGGCGGCATCAGTTTCCTTTCGCATCAGTTCCGTGTCAACGGCAGACATCTCGACGTAGTAGTGGCCTTTCTTGCGATTGGCCTCCATCAGTTCGTCCAGGCTGGTCTGGATACGAGAGAGATAGAACGCCGTCGCAAAGTCCACAACGCTAAAGGCAAAGACCCGCGTGACGACAAAAGCCACATGGAAGAAGTCAGGACTGGCACCCGTGACGGTATTGCTGGCATTAAAGAGATAGTAAAACTGTCCAAAGGCCGAAACCAGGGCAAGGATGACCCAGATCACCACTAACCCCCTGACCGCTTGATTAACGAGGCGGTTCTTGCCCTCACTCTCGGCTTGCAGGTGCCGTAAGTAGGCGAGAAAGAAGGTGGAAAACATCATGCCCAATTCGATGAACAAGGCTCCAGAATAGAAGTTGATGCTGGTCTGATCGGTCCAGGTGAACGAACGGCGACTGAGTGCCCAGCCGACTTCCGACGTGGTAAGCAGCACATACCAGGGGGGGCCGATGAACAGCCAACACTTGACCAGGGCAAGAAAGAAACGGACATGGGCCGACTTGCCAATACTGGCATTCTCGATCTGATGCATGCGCCGCGCCCGTAATTCGTCGGCGGTCATAGTGCCAACGGAAAGCGGCTGGGGCGAGGGAACGTTCAGGTTGATCGTTTGCCCCTGCGTAGTGGCGGGGGTTGTCGTTGGCGGAACGGCGACCCCCGTTTGTGCGAGTTGTTGGCCTTGTGTGGGGGCTTGCGTGCCGCCAAGCAGCGTGCCGATGATACGGCGTGCGCTTTGGAGTGTTCCCATACTCACCTCCTAATTGATCTAAAAAGACAATTAAACGATTTAATACTCTGGTCAAACGATGTGATAAACCGTGCTGAAAAGCGGCGTCGGGAGCATCCTGCAATCACGCTAAGAGCATACTCAGAGTGTTCCCGACGCACTCCGCCCGACGGTTTACGCGCTCGTCTTACGTGCGAGTTGCTCACGCTTGGCTTTGCTCTTCTCGCGGTCCTCGCGTTTCTCCATCTGAATATTCAGGCGCGTTGCCTTCTCATAATCGGCGTCCATGACATCCAACATGCGGCGGTAATGCTGGTACATGAACTCGCTGTCGGCGGCGTCGCGTTTGGCGATGAGATCGTTGCGCTCCGTAAGCAGGGCTTGATACTCTTGGGCCGTGATACTCTGGCTTGGCATAGGCTTTCCCCTTTCACTATCTAAAGTTTTTACAGTTGAAACTTTAGCAACTTTTGATAGTTTTATCATAACATTTTCATAATACATTGTCAAGGGATAGATAGAATAGAAAAGTTTGCTAAAGTTGCTTCCATAAAGTACAATGAAAGTGTCTTATACTATGATCTTCACGAGACAATAATTAAAATAGGAGGTTACAAATGTATGCCAATGAGTCAATCGTATGAAGACTACTACACAGCGGCGCAAGCAATGAAAGTGCTTCAAGTTACGGATGGAATGTTTTACAACTTTGTTAGGAACGGAGACTTGGAGGGCGTTAAACTGCCAGGAAGAAAACAGAGCGTTTATGAAAAGGGCAAGGTAAATCAACTCGCCCGCGAACTGAAAGCATTTGTTGTAACTCGACAAAAGCACGCGAGTGTTTTTGAAAGAGCTACGGTGGAAGATGTTCCCGACTGTGCTAAAATAAGTGATGAAATCTTTGGAGGGGCACACTTTGATGTAGAGAAACAAATAGCTTGGATGAAGAAAAACCCTGATATTTGTTACGTAGTCAAAAACGAAGGTAAAGTTGTTGGGTACGTTCTCATGCTACCACTTGACCCCAAAAAGATAGAAAGGATACTCAGCGAAGAGGAGCGAGCGTTGGACCTCGATATCAGTGATATTGGAGAGTTCATACAGGGGAAACCAATAAACCTTTACATGGCATCAATAGCAGTGACTCCATCCGTGACACTCACAGAAAAACGTGCCTATGGTTCTCGTTTAGTGGGGGGATTGTTGGATGTACTTATCAACTTAGGAAAAAGGGGTATCATCTTAGAGACAATTGTTGCCAGAAGTTCTAAGCCTGATGGTATACGGCTTTTGCGGGGTATCGGGTTTACAGAGATACTATCTATCTCGACGAGAAAGAACTTTCTGATAGAGGTCGAAAAGTCTGGTATCAAGGAAATAGTAGAGTATAAAGAAGCCTTAAAGGAAAGTGGAGTGTTTACCTTTCCTGAAACCTTTAGCGAACTTCCGACAGCCAAAGTGACAGCCAAACGCGCGGATAGGAACACTCGCACACGGACACCTACGGACAAAAAAGATACACAACACGAGTCGTCAAGCGTCTCGAAATAAGGTTGATCTACATGTAGCAGGGACTTGTTATAAACTTTACAATTTCATGGCACTTTTTATACACCTCCCTGCTATAATACTGACATGAAGATACTGGTTATTGAAGACGAAGCAAATATTGTACAGGTGATGCGCCTCTATCTGGAACAGGCTGGCTACACCGTATTAAGCGCGAGCGATGGCGTCGCTGGCCTGGAACTGCATGCACGCGAACATCCCGATCTGGTCATTCTGGACCTGATGCTGCCCGCTCTCGACGGTATGGAGGTGTGCCGCCGTATCCGTGCATGGGCCAACACCCCCATTTTGATGGTCACGGCACGCCAGGGTGAAGAGGATCGCGTCTCCGGTTTAGAGCTGGGGGCCGATGACTACCTCGTCAAGCCGTTCAGTCCGCGTGAACTTGTCAGTCGCGTCAGAGCCATTTTGCGTAGAACGACAGCAACTTCACCAGACACGATGAGAGAGCAAGAGTCACACCTTGAAGAGCCTGCTCTCAAAAAAGGTGAAGAGCTACGTTTCGGTAGTCTTGTTATCAACATTCCCGCACGACGCGTTATCATCGAGGGGCAGCAGGTGACGCTCACAGTCAAAGAGTTCGATCTGCTCGTGACGCTGGCCTCGGCTCCTGATCGCGTCTTCACTAGAGAAGCACTACTCAATCAGGTATGGGGCTATACCTATCTTGGCGATGGGCGCACCGTCGATGTGCATATTGGCACGCTCCGCAAAAAGCTCGAAGCGATTCAAGACGCGCCTCATTATATTCAGACTGTATGGGGAGTGGGCTATAAATTCGTGCCATCAACCGAAGCTGTAGGCAGAACGTAGGTGGGGGTGAGAGCCATGCAATTACACCATCGCCGTTCCCCGCTCAGCCTGCGCGTCAAGCTTATATTGAGCTATCTCATGGTTGCACTCGGCGCAGTCTTCGTTCTCGCTATTGTGGTTCTGTTCGCAATTCAGAGCTACTTTGCCAATGTACAATTAGATGGTTTACACGATCAGGCGGAGTATGCAACACCACAGATCGCTTCATACTGTAACGCCCACGGATCGTGTAACAATGTTCTACTAAGAACAGACACCTATGGTCTAAATTTTCAGTCCCTTGTAGGTACTAATGGTCAGCTACCACTACCTCCAGACGCGAATACTGATTCCAACAACGGTACATTCATAAATACGATAACTCAGGTCCTTCAGCAAACTTTGAAAGGACAAGAGATGAGGGGTCATCTGCAGATTTCTGTTCACGGCAACCCCACATCGTTTGTCTATGTAAGTGTACCAGTATATAGAGATGGTCGGTCTGGTGGACCAATTATCGGAGCATTCTTGATTGCTCAGCCAGATCTTTATCCCAAAGGTACCCCGCCGACATTTCTTACCAATGTGAACATCGCAGTGATTGTAAGTAGCGTCGGCATTGCGCTCATCGTTGTTATTTTCAGTCTCTTTATGGCACGACAACTGACCCGACCCGTCGAGGCGTTAACCATCGCGGCGGAACAGATGAAGCGCGGCAAATATACCGAGCGTGTCGCCGTTCCCAAAACGCAGGATGAGATGGGACAACTGGCCCTCACCTTCAATGAGATGGCGAATACTATTGAGTTCGATGTCAACGAGCTACGCCAGCAAGACAAGATGCGGCGCGAACTTATCGCCAATATCGCGCACGATCTTGCCACACCACTGACGGCGGTACAGGGCTTCAGTGAGGCTCTTGCAGATGATCTCATCTCGAAGCCGGAGGAACGTCACGAGACCGCGCAACTGATCGGGCGCGAGGTGCAACGTCTGCGTCGCCTCGTCGCCGACATGCAACAAATGTCCTCGCTAGAGTCGGGCCAAATCAAGCTTGATCTTGCACCACTCGATCTCTCTTCACTGGTTGACGAGACGCTCGCCGTTCTTACACAGGAATGCGAGGAGGCAGGCATCAGCATCACGAACGAGATCGCGCCATCAACTCCGCTTGTACTAGCGGATAGTGACCGCATCACGCAGGTCCTGTTTAATCTGCTTGATAATGCACGTCGGCACACACCCAGAGGTGGTAGCATCACCGTCTCGGGGCAGCAAGAAGGGCCGATGCTTCGTGTGTTGGTCAACGATACTGGCGTGGGGATCGACGCCAAAGACCTGCCACGCATCTTTGAACGCTTCTACCGTGCCGACCGCTCGCGTACAGGTGCGACGGGCGGTAGCGGTCTCGGTCTCTCCATCGTCAAAGCCATCATCACCGCCCACAAAGGCACCATTGGTGCCGAAAGCACACCCAACCAAGGAACCTGCATCTTCTTCACGCTTCCCCTTGCCGAGGCTTCGTAGGGTCCGATTTATCGGACCCAAAAAAGGGCTTGACGACATAGGGACGACATGATATAGTAGTCCACACGCCAAGGTAGCTCAGTTGGTAGAGCACAGCACTGAAAATGCTGGTGTCGTCAGTTCGATTCTGTCCCTTGGCACTTTCGGGTGTAATGCAGAAGATATGGATAAGCCTCAAGCCAGATGAGAAGCGGCTTGAGGCTCTTTGTTGTTCAGTAGACTTTTTGTTCTGACAGCAGACTTGACAGCAAAAGCAAAGTTTTGTCCTTTTGTGTACTTGCGTGATTACAAAAGGGAAACAGTATTCAGAAAAAAGGGATGTAGTCACTATCTTTTATCAGCGTCTATGAGTCATACCAATAAAGTATTGAAGATTTTTCTTCTCAATACCAATATACCTATTCCTGTAAATCCCAACATTAAACTGGTGAGAGTAGTATAATTATCCTGGTAGTAAATAGCGTCAATGTTTGACGATTTTTAAGGTGAAACCTGGGAAATCGGCGCGAAACCTGGGAATCTCCTCTTTAGAGCCTGGGCAATCCGCTCTAGAAGTGGATTGCCACACATCGTTTCTGTACATTCGAAAGGCCAGCACATAGAGCATCACGAGCAAAAACATTCCCAGCCCACACGAAGAAACGGGTTGAAGGTTCGTCAGAGGCTCTCGATCTGCTCGTTCTTTTGCTCTTTCTCCTCCTTATATGTTAATATTTTTTCAGACCCTTTTGAAAAAGGGTAGCGCAGGTGAAAGCCTGCTGGACAAACCCTGCCGGGGAAAGACTTCTTCCTCCACACGGCTCGACCGGTAAAAAAAGATC